>Ga0302123_10000036_pt1 | contig 93107 bp, 60 predicted proteins | sample CB21_321_MG_FD_203109 | JGI IMG/M metagenome (GOLD analysis project Ga0302123, IMG submission 203109) | Marine microbial communities from Western Arctic Ocean, Canada - CB21_32.1 | ecosystem: Environmental > Aquatic > Marine > Oceanic | place: Canada: Western Arctic Ocean | collected 2017-09-28 | reverse complement strand
CGGTCCATCCGCTTCCATGCGAATTTCCATCGAGACTCCTTTCCCGGTCCGACTTCAACCATCAACCGGAAGGGAGTCTCGATATTTTCCCGATTCCCCAACACCCACGTTTTGGGATCACGCCCGGACGCGGGTGACTTGTTCCAGGCCAACCAGTAGAAGCCCAATCCACCCAGCATTCTGGAGAATGTTTCGAAGTCAATTGGCTTCACCAGATAACTATTGGCATGCAACTGATATGCCTGGGCGACGTCTGTTTCGGCATCCGAAGTTGTCAGAATGACGACGGGAATGGTCATCAGGTCGGGTGATTCCTTGATCTCTCGTAAGACATCCAGACCATCGACGCGCGGCAATCGCAGATCCAGCAGAACGACATCGGGCCGCGGAGCCAGGTCGGGATCGGAATAGTCTCCCCGCTGATGTACGAAATCCAGAGCCGCTTCACCATCGCGCACATGGTAAATGGTGTTGGACACGCTGTGATCTTCCAGGCAACGGAGGACGAGCCTGGCGTGAGACTCATTGTCTTCGGCAAAGAGTATCGTGACCTCTTGGCCTTCCATGTGCTGTTCCCATGGCCAATTCATACGGAGATGCGTATTGACTCTGCCGCGAAACGTATCGGAACTTTCGCGATTGCTTAACCCGTGACGCGGGCGTTTTAGCCGGTTCAACTAAAAAACGTGTCCACGCAGATTAAACCTGTAACTGATCGCCCGCTTCAGTTTCATCACAACGCGGCAAATCATTGAGCGTCGGCATCACCACCAAGCGTGAAGCAGAACGTGCTTCCGTGCCCGTCTCCGTCCGATTCGATGCGAATCCACCCTCCGTGAACATGTACGACTCGCTTCACAATTGACAGGCCGATACCGGTTCCGTTCCCGTCTGGTGTCAGTTGTTCAAAAAGCGAAAACACGCGATCGTGATACTGAGGCTGAATCCCGATCCCGTTGTCCCGAATGTAAATGACTGTCTCGCCGTTTTCCTGCCGCGTTCCCAGATGCACTTCTGGATGAGGCTGATCGACTGAGAATCTGACGGCGTTGTGCAGAAGATTCTGAAACACCTCCAACAGCCGTGCCCGGTCACCGGTCACGACTGGCAGGTCCGAGTCAAAGTGTATTCCCGTGCCACTTGTGACGATCTCCGCGTCGATCAGCTCGATCGCCTGTTGTGCCAGTTCCTGCAGCGCAACACCTTCAACCGGATTGGCGATCCGCCCGATTCGCGATAGTTCCAGCAGATCATCGAGCAGGCGGTTCATTCGATCGGCAGCGCTGGCGATTTCCGCGATGTCGTCCTGCACGCTTTCGGCACGATCATCTTTCAGGTCACGCTCCAGCAGACCGAGAAACCCCTTGATCGTGATGAGAGGGCTCTTCAGGTCGTGCGAAACGGTATAGGTAAATCGCTCCAGTTCGGCATTCTTCTGTTCAAGCTGTTGGATGAAGGACTCGCGTTCCGCTTCTGCATGCTTGCGATCACTGATATCGGTGATCGCGCCCCGAACCAGGCGTTTGTTCTGGTCGGGCATCTTTACGAGGCGGACCTCACAGGGAATCAGTCCGTCTTCCAGGTCCTGATGAGTCCATTCGAACACGTGGACCTGCCCGTCGCCTTCGATCACCTGTTTGATGCGCTCCATTGCGAGCGTCGCGGATGGCGTACCGTCGGGCTGCAGTTCGGGACTGACATCCGCCGGTCCCATCTGGAGGAGCTGTTCGCGAGACGCCTTGTATAACTCGCACGCATTCTGGTTGAAGTCGACGAACCGACCGGTATCGACGTCCAGAATGACGATTGCTTCGGTCGCATTCTCGGTCATCACACGGTATCGCGCTTCGCTTTCCTGCAGTCTTAATTCCGCCAGCTTGTGTTCAGTGATATCGATCGATGCTGCCAGCACCGCGGGACGTCCTGAATACTGAATCGGTGCAAGAGAGAGATAAACCCACCGTTCCTGGCCGTCCTTCCGAAGGATCTTCAACTCGGTGCGCGACGGCGTGGAATTGCCCACACACATGGCGAGCGCTTGCGACAGCCGTTCATGAAAGTCCGGGTGAGCCAACGAGCCAGTTCTTTTCCTGAGCAGTTCATCCCGGGTGTACCCCGTGATTACCTCTGCCCATTGATTGGTAAACACTCGCCGACCATCCTGGCCCACGGCGATCGAGACGGGAAGCGATTCAGCCACTTCACGGAACTTCGCTTCGCTCTCCCGCAGTGCCTGTTCCGCCCGCAGTTTTTCCGTGACATCCTGGGTGATTCCCATAATTCGCTGAATCCGACCGTCGCCGTCAGTCACGGGGACGAAGCACGACTGAAACACCTGACCGCCAGGCGATTCGAATTCGAATTCACTCGTCTGCCCGTTGCACGCCTGTTCCAGAAGCTCGCGGATACGGGGCCTGTCCGGCACACTCACGGCACTCAGATATTCGGCCCCTCGTATCTGCGACTCCTGCGCGAGCTCCATCATGGTCAGTCCGGCTGGATTCATGGACGACAGCGTCCCGTCGCGTTCGATTTCATGAATGCACAAGGGTGAATTCTCCACCAGTCTGCGATGCCGTTCCTCGCTCTCCATCAGTTTCTGGCTGGCGACCATCTGCTCGGTGATGTCCCGGATGTGCCCTGTGAACATCGGCGGCCCATCCGTGGGAATGTGCGTGATGGTCAGCTCGACGGGAAATTCGGTGCCGTCGGCACGCCATCCGGTCATTTCGACGCGGCGCCCCAGAAGACTCGATTCACTGCCGTTCTGCAGATAGCGAGCCAGGCCAAGCGTGTGCTTTTCACGGAGCCGCGGCGGAATAACACAGTCGGCCAGCAACAGGTCAAGAACGCTGCCCGGCACCAATTCAAACATCCTTTCGGCCGCGGGATTGATCTCCACGATGCGGCCCTCGTGGTTGATCGTGATGATTCCGTCCAGCGCGCTGTCGATGATCGCCCTCATGCGCTGCTCGCTGACGCGCAAAGCGTCCGCCGTGCGTTTCTGGTCTTCAAGGATGCCGAGCAGCGTTCGCCTGGAGACCTCGGCTGACTGAAGATCTTTTTCAGCCAGAGTCTGGTTGATGATGTCGGCAAATGCGGAAGCTCCGATGGACTTGCGCACAAAGCGACGGGCACCCAGCGCCATGCCAAATCGTTCATCCTCTGGATTCCCGTCGCCGGTTGTATGGAGGATGAATGGCACCGATCGCAGCATCTCGTCCGCATGCCACTGACGGCACAATTCGAAGCCGCTCATACCGGGCAGAAAAACATCGCTGATGATCAGGTCTGGGCGGCTGGTCCGGGCTCGTTCGAGAGCCTCAGCGCTGTCGCATACGGCACTGACTTGGAAGCCGTGCGATTCCAGCGAATACTGCAGCGTGTCGCGATCTTCTTCGCGACCATCAACAATAAGCAGATCGGGCATGAGCAATGGAAGTGGGATGCGTTCTGCGTGACCGGTCTCAATCCGCGACAACTGTCATTCGTTCGCGGCTCGTCAGGCTGGTTCTCTGTCAGCCGCAAGACTCAGGTCAACCAACAACAGCTCAATTTACCAGCAAGTGAAGCCGGATCATAACAGATACTCTGCGCCGATCCCGCTGTCCCGAGCCACCAGAATGTTCAGTGTGGCGAAATGTCGCACACCATTCGCTCTCAGAGGAGAGCAGTCGGTTCGCCCAGTGTCCTGGCCGTGTCGAGACCTGTTGAACGAGCACTTCTTTCGCCGTTTCGTATCGCACTGGGCTTGCGAAGGGCGAAGAGCTACTCGCTGGATAGTCACCCAGGGAACTCAGAGCGATCTCAATGAAACGGCAAAAAACGGTGCAACTTCGAAACGCGCCAGTGAGGGGTGGTGCACGGTCCCTCGCTGGCACGTCGGGCTACTGTTGGTATTTTGGTTCTCCCTGCTGTCATTGATCCACCACAGTTGGCCGGTCGATTGCATTGTTGAGACACCGCCCGCTGTCTGAAACTGCACTCCATGGGTTCCTTCTTCGTTAACCAGTGGATTCTGCCGGCCCTGGCGGCCGTGCTGCTTCCGCCAATCATTGAGTGGCTGTTTCGGCGGCGTAAGCGGCGTACCGAACTGCCCACGATCCGATTTCTGTTGGACAGTCGGCAGCAGAAGAAAATCCGCCGGCAGGATCGTCTGCTGCTCTTCCTGCGGATGCTGGCCATTTTCCTGCTCGTGTCAGCGATCTCGCGACCGCTGCTCCGACCGGCCCTCACAGGTGAGAATCAGCGGAATGTCATCGTCCTGTTGGACGGCACGTCCAGCATGAACCAGCAAGTGGACGTCACCACTTCGTTTCGGTTGGCTCAAAAGAAAGCGGCGGCCGTTGTTCGGGCGCTGCCGGACGGAACGACAGTTTCAGTCGTCTTTCTGGGCCACAAGGTCACTGTCCCCGTCGAGCGGACGAACGATCTGCGAACGGCGGCGGCACGGATTGAGAAGCTGCGGGCTGGATCGGGAGCCGCACCGATCAGCGCCGCTCTGACGTACGCGCACGATTTCATCCAACAGAACGGCGTCACGTCGGCCGAGCTTTATGTGCTCTCGGACTTTCAGAAGTACACATGGCAACGACAGGGAGCAGCAGCGGTCGAGACGGCACAGGCGTTGAAGTCATTGGCGGACGAAAGCGAACCGTTTCTGATCGACGTCGGCGGACAGGCGGACTTCAACTATCTGGCGACGATGCTCCAACCGGTTGAGAACGTGCTATCGGCTGGCAAGCCTGTCACGTTTCAAGCGATGTTCGAAACCCGCGGCAGCCCGTCTGCTGACGCCCGAGCGACGGTCACGTTTCTCGTTGACGGTGTGAAGAAAGACGTGCGCGAAGTCGATGCCGCCAGCGAATCGGTGACACTGGAGTTTGATTTCAACTTTCCGGATGCGGGCGAGTATCTCGTCGAGGCAGTGATCGATGGAGACTCGCACCGTGGAGACAATCAGCGGCTCTATCTTTGCACCGTTCCGGAAGACATCGATGTGTTGGTTCTCGATGAAACGTCCGGCCAGCAGGATGCGGAGAGCCTGTTCCTGACCCGCGCGATTCGACCGCCTGGTCACGCCGCGCTGGAGAAGATATCGCACTTCGACGTCACTACGATTCCACCAGACCGAATCGCCTACGAGAACCTCTCGGAATATGCCGTTGTGATCCTGGCGGCCACGAGTCTATTGAACGACGCACTCGTTGGTCAGTTAGAGGCCTACGTCGCTGACGGCGGAGCGGTCTGGTTCTTTATGGGCAACGCTGTGAATCTGTTTGAGTACAACTCGCGGTTGTACAAAGACGGCAACGGTCTGTTGCCCTGCCGTCTTGAGTCGAAGGAGTCACACACGGCGACAGACGACGCAACTCCAGGGATTTATCTCAACTACAGTGATTCATCACATCCGGGATTGGCGCATTTCGCACGGTTCAGCAACGCGCAGAACGCCGAGCTTCGTCAATACGTGAAGCTTGCCGCAGACCCGCAGAACGAGACCGTACGCGTGGTCGCTCCGCTGTCTGACAGAACTCCGGCCATCGTGGAGAAACGCTTCGGTCGCGGTGTGACGCTGCTGTGCAACACGACGCCTGGTCCCAGTTGGACATACATGTCAGGGATGAGCGACTACCCGATCCTGATACAGGAACTGCTCCGCTATCTTCTGGGGACGCCGGACGCCGACGTCAATCTGAATATCGGCGATCGCTTTCAGCAGCCCGTCTTTGTTTCCACACAGCATCTTTCGCTGAAACTGCCCGATGGGAACAAAGTTCGCCTGACTCCTCGCAAGCAGAATGAGAGCGACGAACTGCCGGTCGTCACTTTTGAAGACACAACACAGCAGGGGCTGTATCAGATCGAGGCGATTGAAGAAGTTGCTCCGCGACGGCGATTTGTGGTGAATCAGAGTTCGGAGGAAGGCGACCTGGCGCGATTGACCGTCAGCGAATTCGACGATGCGTTTGCTATTCGCGGCCTGACATGGATCAGCCCGAATCGCTCTATCGAAGATCTCGCGGCAAATCTGCACACAATCACAGAGGTGGCCCCGTGGCTGCTCTGCATCCTTCTGGGTTCGTTGACGCTGGAAACACTGTTTGCATGGCGATTCGGTCGGCGACGTGAGGAGGTGGCCGCGTGACCACAATCACCTCGAGTGACATGTTGCCGCTGCTGATTGGTTTTGCGATCGCCGTATTCCTGTTCTACAGCTACGTCCTGCGGCAGGAGAGTCGACAACAGGAAAACTCCAGTGTCTTGCGCACTTTGTTGTTGTGGGCACTTCGTCTGACAGTCGCTGCACTGGCGTTCGCGGCGCTGGCACGTCCGGCGTATGAAGAAACGCGGACGGAAGAACGGCTACCGGTCGTTCCCGTGTTACTCGATGAATCGCTGAGCATGGCGTTTCCCGCAAGCCGCGATAATCCGCTTGTGGAAACTAATCCGCCCAGCCAGAGAACACGGTATCACGCGGCGGAAACCGCGATCGAAAAACTACAGTCGCGACTCAGCCGCACGCATCGGGTTCAGGTTTACACATTCTCTGATTCGACAGGACTCCTGAAGGAAATCCCGCATCGCGAAAACGATACGGACAATCCTCTGTCGCAACTGGAGATCTTTGCGGACCACCCGCAACCGACCGGGGACTACTCGAACATCGGCGACGCAGTGGAAATGACACTGCGCGATCTCAGCGGCGATCAGATTTCCGGGATGATCATCATGAGTGACGGTCGCCAGACGGGCGGCGTTGCACTGGAAGAGATTGCCACTCAGTCAGCTGTGGCAAAAGTCCCGTTGCATACGGTGACATTCGGGTCTGAATTTACGTTGCGCGACTTGCGGATCGACGAAACGATCGTCGGCGCGGAAGCCAGTCTGGGTGATGTGTTAACGATCCATGTGAAGATCACGAATCAGATCAGCAATCCACTTGAGACGGTCCTCTCGCTCGAACAGCGTGGCGAGGACGACGCGGTAGACTCATTCAACAAAGTCACCGACCGAAGAGTATTACTGACACGCGGCCAGCAGACGGTTGCGATTTCAATGATCCCGGAAACGGAGGGCGTGCGACGCTTCCGTCTCTCTTTGCCCATCGAGGCAGACGAGATCGACGAGACGAACAATGTAACGGAAGTGACCGTCAAGATCGTGAAGCGGACACTGAAAGTCCTTCTGGTCGCTGGCGAACCGTCGCGCGAGTACCTGTATATGGTCCCGGCGTTGTTGCGTGATCCGATCATCGACCTGTCGTGCTTCCTGCAGTCTGCTGATGTGGACTACACCCAGCAGGGCAACGCGGTTGTGGAACGCTTGCCGCAGACGGTCACCGAATGGGCTCGCTATGACGTTGCGATTCTGTTTGACGTCGATCCGAATAATATCACGACTCAGCAACTGGCCGGTCTGGAAAACATGGTCAGCAACGGCGGCGGTCTGATGGTGATCGCCGGTCGGGCACACGGCATGGCCAAGCTCGTCCAGGTTCACACCGCACGAATTCGCGGTCTGCTGCCAGTGGAAATCGACAAGAACCTGCATCTGAATCATGACCGCATCTACGATGAGGCGTACCGGATTCGGAAAACGTCCCGAGGCCATTCGCATCCCATCATGCTCGCGTCGGCCGACCCGGTGCTGAATGAAGCGGCGTGGTCCTCCTTCGGCGAGATCGACTTCTACTGGCACCACCCGGTCAAATCACCAAAACCGAAAGCAGTCGTCCTGCTGGAAAAGACGGGAGACACGCCAGCCGGTACAAGTAACTCTTTGATGTCCATCCATCGCTATGTGGATGGAGCCGTATTCTTCTCGTCACTCAACAGCCTCTGGCGTTGGCGCTATCCCAGCGAAGGGTACGACTACGATCGCCTGTGGACGCGGGTCATTCGGTACCTGGGCGAGGCACGCTTGCTGGGTACTCAACAGCAGGTCTCTCTAACGACAGACCAACGCTCATACAGTCCGGGTGAGGATGTCGAGATCGCTTTGCGAGTCTTGGACCCGGCTCTGTTTGCCCAGTTGGAAGATCAGCAGATCCATGTGTCCATCACGGGTCGGGACAACGACAAATACATGGTCCCGATGTCACCTGACACGAGCGGCGAACCCGTTTACCTCGGCACGTATCGCGCTCGCCGTGTTGGGGATATGACGATCCAGTCTCGCCAGGCAGCTCCGGATGCCGACTCCGAAGCGAAGCCTTTATTCGACGTCAAACATGGTTTTCAAGTTCGCGTTCAGTCACTTGAGAACAAGGACACGAGCGCCGATCTCGTCGCAATGCAGACGCTCTCTGAGCATACCGGCGGACGACACTTCAATTACCGTACGATGAGCGATCTGGATTCCCTTGTAGACGCGATCCCGACCGATCCGCAGGTGTTGACGGAAGTCGAGACGATCGAGATGTGGGATGGCGTGACGTTCCTGACGATCTTCCTGTTGTTAGTGAGCGTCGAATTGTGCCTGAGAAAATGGTGGGGGCTGCTATGAGTTGTCGTAACGCTCTCAACTGGTTACGCCCCTCACCCTCCCTCGCGCGCAGCCTGGCGGTTGTCGGTGCGCCAATCGTGATTGCCCTGGTACTGACTTTGTCATCGGACATCGTGCACTCACAGACTCAACCCAAGTCGGCGACTGCTGAGACCGAAGAAGAGAAGTTGCTCGTCGCGCGTGATCGGAAGAAGGGACCTACATTCCCAGGCGTCGATCCAGCGTTCCTGGTCCTGCCACGCAAGCCATATCGCAGCACGACGGCGAACGAACTGATCACACCGAACGTGCTGGAAATGACGAACGCATCGCTCGAATTTCTCGCGCGTACTCAGGATCCCGATGGCGGCTGGACAGATACGAGGTTTCCATCCAATACAGGCGTTACGGCTCTATGTTGTCTGGCTTTCATGGCGGAAGGCAGTCGACCGCGAGCTGGAAAATACGGCCGTCAACTGGATCGCGGCCTGGAGTTCATTCTCGAGAACGTCCAGGACAGCGGCGTGCTCGCCGGTAAAGGCAGCAATCCGCTTGGTCCGGGTTACGAACACACACTTTCGACGCTCGCTTTGCTGATGGCCTACGGGGACATTCCGTGGCGGCCCGAAATTCGCGACGTTATTGCTCGCGCCATTCAGGTATTGGCGCGCAGCCAGCGACTGGATGGGGGCTGGCGTTACCAGATGAATCGCGAAGGTCTCAGCGATATGTCAGTGACCGCGAATGTGTTGTGGGTTCTGCGGACCGCGAAGAAGGCAGGATTCACTGTGAACTCTGAATCCATCGCGAAGGGCGTTGAGTTCATCGAATCGTGTGCGCTGCCGGACGGACATTTTCGCTACCGCAAGTTCGGCATCCACGCGGCACCCAGCCTTGGCGGGACGGGGATCGTGGCGCTCTGCAACAACGGCCAGTTGGATCATCAGTTGATTGTGCCGGCTCGCGACAAGATCGCCTACGAGTACCGACGTTACACAATCGACGATCTGAAGCAGCGGCGCTACTTCGTATTTGGTTGTTTCTACGCCAGTCTGGCGATGTATAGCTGCGGCGACGAGTTTTTCATTCCGTGGTTCGAGAAGGCGACGGCTGTCTTGAGTGACATGCAGCGGAAAGACGGTGAGTTTCCTGATCAACTCGACAACTTCGTTTACACGACAGCGATGGCCGCAATCATCCTGCAGGCTCCGCGAGGCTATTTGCCAATTTACGAACGATGAACCGTATGACACGACACATTCACGCTCCGCGACGCAGCGCTCGCTGGCGGCCTGCGCAGTTACAGGCAAGCTGCCTGTGCGTCGTCGTGTGTGTCTTTGTGTCGATAACAAACGCCGATGACCTCGACGAGTTCCGTGTCAAACGGCAGGACACGTTCGCATTCGCATCGAAGCCACAAGTCAAATGGTCCGGTGATCGCGTCACCATAGAGTTCACGAGTCAAGCTTACTGCGATGCGACGGTTGTGATCGAGGATCGTAGTGGCAGGATCGTCCGACATCTTGCAAGCGGTGTGCTTGGCGACAACGCACCCGTGCCATTCCAAAGAGGATCGCTGCATCAGACGCTGGTTTGGGATGGCAAAGATGATCTGGGACGTTACATCGACGACAAACAACTTCTGACTGTTCGCGTTTCGCTCGGTCTCAAGCCGCAGTTTGAAAGAACGCTGTTCTGGAGCCCGCACAAGCGACTGGCGAATGCGTGTCCGCTATTGGCGGCTACCAAAGAAGGTGTCTATGTCTTCGAGGGACGCGGCTCCGATCACGTCAAGCTGTTCGGGCACGATGGCGATTACCGCCGCACGGTCTACCCGTTCGCGGCAGACAAGTTGGCGAATGCCAAGGGGCTGACGCTGCATTCGTTCCCGCAGGATGGCCAGCGGTTGCCGATTAAGCATGGCTTTGTGCAGTCGTCATTGCTGACGTCCGGTACGAGCGCGATCTTCGCGGGCAAGTACAAATTCGGGACAGGCTATGCCGCTCAGGTGATGGCGATTCAGCAAGGGCGGATCGCACTTGGTTATGACTACATCAATCGATTGGCAACGGATGGCACGACGGGTGCGTTGGAATTGAAAGGCCCGAAGATTGGCCTGACGGTGAATTGGCGTGGATACGGCGGACATGGCGGTGGAGAAGAAATACTCGGCCCCATGAGCGCGGCGTTCAGTCCCGATGCCAGGTGGTTATACCTAACTGGCTTCATGTGGCGTGAGACGTACGCGAAAAGTGGCGGCTGCTACCAGGCAGTGTTGCGTTTGCGATACGACGACAATAACGCCAAACCGGAGGTCTTCGCGGGTACGATGACTCTGGATGATCACGGTACGGATAACGATCACTTTACCGTGCCATCATCCGTCGCGTGCGATGCTCAAGGGCGAGTCTACGTTACCGATTTCATGAACGATCGCGTCCAGATCTTCAGTCCGGAGGGCGAGTATCTCAAGACCATCAAGGCGGCCAGGCCAGCGAAGGTATTGGTGAGTCCGGTCGATGGACAGATCTGGGTTTTCTCGTGGCCGATCTTTGGAGCATCGAATGAGTTGCTCAAGAAGCACGACTTTGACTGGCGTAAGGTTCCCCCAACGCTGACGCGATTTGGTCCCTTCGACAAACCTCAACAACAATCGTCCTCACCGCTACCGGTCCAGATGAGCCTGCGTGGATTCTTTCACTCTGGACCGTTCATAGACGCGGCTGTGGACTGGTGGGCCGAGCAGCCAACGCTGTGGCTGTCCGCTAAGAAATACAACGTGAGCCGCATTGATGTGGCGTGGGGCGGCGCGGGTGCATACGACCAGCGAACTAAAGATGCATGGCTTGTTGACGGCATTCGCATGCTCGTCGAGGAAGATGGGCAATGGAAGGAGCGGCGCAATTTTGCAAACGATGCGCAGCAGACAGTCCGACGCGTCAAACCGCCCGACTTTTCCCGCCAGCGACTGTATGTGAATCCAAAGAACGAAAAGCTGTATGTTGCAGAGGACTTCGGATTCGACAAATCGTTTTCGCAGATGGTCCAGATCGATCCAGGTACCGGGCAGATCGAACTGGTGAGACTTCCGTTCAACTGCGAGGACATGTGCTTCGATCAGGACGGTTTGGCGTACCTGCGCACAGACAAGCTGGTCGCTCGTTATGACTCAGCAACCTGGCAGGAGAATCCCTGGGATTACGGTGAGGAACATCTGCATGTTGGGTTCAGTTCCAGTGCGGCCCGACGTCGTGCCACGCTGACTTCCGGTCTTGCGATTCCTGGTCGGCGCCCTGTCTGCTGGAATGCGGGGGGAATGGGTGTCTCGCCCAGAGGACATTTGATCGTCTCATGCTGTAGCCGCGAAATCACCCCGGAACGCAAGGACGCGACGAAGGGAGCGTGGGAGAGAAGCCGCGGTCAAACCAGCGGGAAACCGTACACACCAACCATGTATCCCGGTCGCGCCCGTTGGCAGGAACTTCATGTCTGGGACCGTCATGGAAATCTCGTGCATGAAGACGCTTTCCCTGGCAGCACAATTCTCAACGGTGTCGAAATGGACGCCCGCGACAACATTTACGTTATGGCCGCACCGAATCGCGTTCTGAATGGCGATCCGTATTTTAATGAGATGGCAGGTACGGTCATCAAGCTGAAACCGAAACAGTCCAGAGTGGTGAGTTCGAAGTCACGAGTGTCGATCCCGCTGCCTCAAACTCAGCGTCCACAACGGGACATTGACGTCCGCAGCAGCACGGCCGGCGCGGCGTGGGTCGAAGGTGCCGAGTGGCTTTATGGTGGCGTTGGGTACGGCGGATTCAACACGTCTCGCGCAGGTGGCGGTTGCCACTGCTGGAATTCCAAATTCGCATTGGATTTGCTGGCGCGGTCCTTTGCTCCGGAGATGGACCATTACAGCGTCGCAGTCCTCGACTCCGCCGGAAATCTGATCCTGCGGATTGGCAAATATGGCAACGTCGACGACGGAGTGCCGCTCGTTAGAGACGGTGGTCCAGCCAACCCTCGATCAATTGGCGATGATGAAGTGTCGTTGTTTCACGCCGCGTTTGTGGCCACACACACCGATCGTCGGCTGTTCATTGCGGATGGAGGCAACGCGCGCATTGTGAGCGTCAAGCTGGGCTATCACGCGACTGAAACAGTTCGAATGAACGACGTCGAAGAGCAGGTGAGTCCATGACGAATTGTGGACCAGCTCGATTAGAAGACGCCGCAGGTTGGAACTTTGTCCCGACGATCTGTTGCCTGCTGTTGCTCATTGCCTCGCCTGTGATGGCCGATGACTTCGACGAACTCAAGATCAAACGTGAGGACGTCTTCGAGTTCAGTGTGGCACCTGTCATCACGACACGTGGGAATCAGATCGAGATTGCATTCACGTCCAGAGGCTACTGCGACGTAACCGTTGCGATCGAAGAGGCGTCTGGAAGAATCATCCGTCATCTGGCGAGTGGTGTGTTGGGCGAGAATGCTCCATCACCGCTCTTGCCGAATTCGCTGAAGCAAACGCTCACATGGGACGGCAAAGACGACCAGGGGCGATACGTTGATGCGCGTACTGGTTTGCTCGTGCGTGTTTCACTGGGGCTGAAGCCGCAATTCGAGCGGTCGTTGTTTTTCAGTCCAAAGAAGCGGATCACGCGAGGAAACCGCCCGCTGGTCGCTGCAACCGCGGACGGTGTCTTCGTGTTCGAGGGTGAGGGAGTCGATCATCTCCGCAAGTTCGACCACGCGGGCAACTATGTGGAAACGGTTTACCCGTTTGCCGCGGATAAGCTGAAGTCGGTGTTGGGTTTGAAGACGGCCACGTTTCCGCAGAGTCACCAGACGTTGCCTGTGAAGCACGGGCTGGTGCAGGCAACCCTACTGACGTCTGGTCGCAACACCGAACACGGGACCATGTCGAAGTATCAGTGTGCGGCTTCGGCCATGGCGATTGCCGGCAATCGAATCGCACTGGCCAGCGACCGCTTGAATCGTTTAGCGGCTGATGGCACGACCGGCGGCCTGAAGCTGGAAGGTCCCGCGACCTCCGTGATGGTGATCTTTCGCAGCAAAGAAGTGGTCGTGCCACCCAGGAGTGCTGCGCTGAGTCCCGACGGACGGTGGCTCTACACGACCGGCTACATGTTTCAGCCCGACTACCCGCGCCCCAGGCACTGGTTGCCCTGCGTGATGCGACTGGATTTCGCGACCGGTGAAAACGTCGAAGTGTTTGCCGGAAGTACAAAGCTCGATGGGTTCGGGTCGGACGCGACGCAATTCCAAACGCCAGCGTCGGTCGCATGTGACGCTGAAGGTCGTGTCTATGTGGCTGACTACATGAACGACCGTGTGCAGGTCTTCGCACCGGACGGAAAACTCACGAATTCGATCGCAATAGAAAAGCCCGTTGAGATCGCTGTGCATCAACAGACCGGCGAGATCTACGTTGGCTCGTGGATGGTGCTCAACCGCTTCAGTCAACCAAATGACGTGGAGCATCCTTCGATCACGCGACTGTCCGCGGTTGATTCACCTGATCCACACAAACCGGTTGTGTTGCCGCTTCCGTTGGAGGGACATCATCCCAAGGTGTTCATGAACAAGAAGGCCGGCATGCAGCACGGCTTCGCACTCGACTCGTGGACGGACCCGCCCACGATCTGGCTTGTGCCGGGCGCGGCTGGAGCTGTGTCAAAGCTCTTAATGGTACGCGGCAAGATGAATACTTCTGCCGAGCAGGCCTGCATTCGGCTGCTTGTCGAGCGAGACGGAAAGCTGGAAGTCAAACGGGACTTCGGACAGGAAGTCGTGAAGTCGGTTGTGCGAGCAAAGCCGCCCATTCACTCACGCCAGAAGCTGTTTGTGAATCCGGCTAACGGCAGGCTATACGTCTTCGAAGGACAGGCGGGAGTTGCGAAGTCATCACTCGATCTGCTGGAGATTGATCCCACGACGGGCTCAATCCGTCCGTTTCCATTGCCATTCGACGCCGAGGATCTCGCGTTTGGTAACGACGGACTGATCTACCTGCGAACAGACAACGTGGTCGGCCGATACCTGCCGGATTCGTGGCAGGAGGTGCCTTTTGATTACGGCGAAGAACGCGAGTCCGTGGGGTTCAGCTCCAGCGGCGATGGACGTCGAGCGAATCTGATCGGTGCTTTAGTCATGCCAGCCGGGCGGCCCGGTTGTTTTCATCAGGGCGGAATGAACGTATCGCCTCAGGGGAATCTGGTCGTCAGTTGTTACAACCAGACGCAGCCCGTCGATCGGCGCGGTGAGATGCGTGAGATCCAGAACGCCGGGAAAATCACAGCTGGTCGAGCCTACACGCCTCGGATGTTTCCCGGTCGCGTCCGTTGGAACGAGGTCCATGTGTGGGACAGGCATGGCCAGTTGATGTTCGAAGATGCCGTCCCTGGCGCGACGATGATGGACGGGCTGGCGATCGATCGAGCAAACTGCATCTATCTGCTCGCGACGCCTAACCGCGTTTACGGCGGTAAGCCGTATTTCATTGGCCGTGCCGAAACGCTGATAAAGACGCGTCCATTGCGGGCAAAGCTGTCCAGTGGCAAGCGAGGTCTTCCGGTATTGTTGCAACCGAAACCTGATCGTCCTCACGATCTGGCTCGTTCGCCTGACGGTCCGATGTGGATTGACGGGCAACAGTGGATGTATGGCGGTGTCGGCTTTGGCGGATTCAATGTCGGCAAGGGCGGCGGAGGCTGTGCCTGCTGGCACGCAAGATTCGCGCTCGACTACTTCGGACGGTCATTCGCACCGGAAGTCGATCACTTCACGGTGGCCGTGCTCGACACAGCAGGGAATCTGATTCTTCGCGTTGGCCAGTATGGGAACGTCGATGATGGCATCCCCTTAGTGAATGAAGACAGTCCGGTCAGGCCGCGATCCATTGGTGGCGATGAGACAGCGCTGTTTCACGCAGCTTATGTGGCAACTCATACCGACCGCCGACTGTTTATCGCTGATGCGGGAAATGCTCGGATTGCCAGCGTGAGGCTCGGCTATCACACCACGAAAGTCGTTCGGCTCCGTGATATCGACGGGCGGGTGGAGCCATGAAGTGCCACAAGAGCGAACGACGTACAGACGTCACAGTTTTCGGGGCGAAACGGGCTCTCATCGCCTGGACCGGCTTTCTGGGATGTGCGCTGTTCGTGCCCGAAGCATTTGCCGACGACCAGGACGAGTTCAAAGTCAAACGCGAGGCCATATTCGAATTCACCGAAAAGCCGACGGTCGCGCGTAGAGAAAACCGGTTCATCATTCAGTTCGCATCGAAGGCGTACTGTGATGTGTCCGTCGTGATTGAAGACGGCGACGGTCGAATCGTGCGCCATCTGGCGTCCGGTGTGTTAGGCGACAATGCTCCAGCGCCGCTTCAGACGGATGCGCTCAGACAGAGGGTTGTCTGGGACGGCAAGAACGACCAGGACGTCTATGTAGAAGATATTGCTGGTCACACGGTGCGAGTGTCACTCGGCCTTCAACCCGTCTACGAGAAGTCCCTCCTTTGGGAGCCGAAACTTCGCATGCACAAGGACGCGCCGGGGCTGGCCGCTTCACCCGAAGGCGTTTACGTCTACGACGGACGCGTTCTGGATCACGTTCGACTGTTTGACCACGACGGCGACTACGACCGCACGGTTTATCCGTTTCCTGCTGATCAGGTGAATAACGTCAAGGGGCTCCATTGGCGTGCCTACCCCGAGGACGGCGCCGAGCAGCCGATGAAAGAGGGTTTCCATCAGGCCACGTTGCTCAGCTCTGGTCAGAACGCCGGATTCGATCCGCGGCTGGGGATCGGCATCGACAAACACAATAACTATCACGGTTCGGTGTGGGGCAACGCGTCGTCGATGCTGGCTGTGCGTGGCAAACGCATGGCTCTGGGGCGGCTGGCTCTGAACCGGCTCTCGACGGACGGTTCGTCAGGCGGTCTGGAGCTGCACGGTCCCGGTGTTGCATTTTCCATTAAACCGCGAGCCAATTATCGACGTGGCCAGCATTTGCCCGTCCCGCCTCGCAGCGCCGCGTTCAGTCCCGATGGCAAAACGCTCTATCTGACAGGCTATGTACACGGGCACGGCCAGGCGGCAACTCGCGACATTATCCTGATCAACTTCTACGACTGGCTTCCAGGTGTCGCGAGAATCGACTTTGAAACCGGCAAGCAGGCGGAAGTGTTCCTCGGCAATATGAACGTCGATGATTCCGGGACCGACAATCAGCACTTTCGCGCTCCTTCGTCCGTTGACGTCGACGCCACCGGCCGCATCTACGTCAGCGACTATTCAAACGACCGAATTCAGGTGTTTTCCCCCGACGGAGGCCATCTGAAAACGATTCCGATTCTACGCCCGGCCCAGGTGGCGATTCATCAGGAGACGCAGGAGATCTATGTTTTTCACTGGTGGCTTCCGCAAGGTCAAACCAACCGGGGACAGCCGCCGAAGACCGCGAAGGGAATCGAACAGGAGCAGCTCAACGCATTGAACAGGTTGACCGTGCTCAAGTCGTTTGATGATCCGGGACCGTCCGCCAGCTATCCGTTAAAGCTGGACGTGCCCCCATCACGCGGTTCGGGCCTTTCGTATCGAGCGGTCCTCGATTCATGGGCGGAAGCTCCATCGTTCTGGATTGTCACTGAATGGGGAAGAGTTGATTACATTTCCCGACAGCAATCACGGAACGCCGACGCCAACATTCAAATCTTTCAGTTGCGTGAAGGCGAAGCGAAGCTGGTGCGAGATTTTAACGATGACGTTGTGAGCACGGTGCGACGTAAGACGGCGCCGGAGTACTTCCGGCAAAGACTGCACGTCGATCCCGTACGAGGGCACTTGTATGTAGCCGAAGGTCAGGCAGCCAGTGGCAAGTCTGGCTACGACGTCATTCGCATCGATCCGCACACGGATGAGGTCGAAGTCGTCCGGTTGCCGTTTGATGCCGAAGACATGTGCTTCGACAGCGAGGGTCTCGCCTACCTGCGATCGTTCTACTACGTCGCTCGTTACGAACCGGTGAATTGGACAGAAGTCCCCTGGGATTACGGAGAAGAGCACAACGACCTGCGGACCACCTCCAGTCGTCGAGGCAAGGAGCGAACCACGGCCCAGTCTGTGCTGCGACTGCCCGTGAAGATCGCCGGGCTGCACCATCACGGCGGCATGGGTGTTTCGCCTCGTGGCCATCTGGCAATCGCAGTGAACAATCAGGCCAGGCGAGAGACAACGCGGAAGGACATCTACGACGTCGCTGAAGAAGCAGGAGGTACGCCGTACGAGCCGAACAACTATCCCGGGCGAGTGCGCTACGGAGAAGTTCACGTGTTCGATCGCCACGGACAATTACTGCATCAGGACGCCTTGCCGGGCGCTGTTCAGCTTGACGGAGTTCAGATTGATCGCGACGACAATATCTATGCTTTGTCTTCGCCAACTCGAATCCTCAACGGCCAACCGTACTTCAACGACATGACCGAAACTCTGGTCAAGATTCAACCAGGAGCGGCCAGATTCACAGGCAACTCGGATCACGCGCCGGTCGCACTTCCTGACGAATTGAAGCCGAATCGACCGCCCGAATTGTTTAACGGATTTCTTGGTCGAGCGTGGCTGAATGGAGCACAGTGGTTTTACGGCGGACTGGGTTTCGCGGGAAAGAATGCGGGACGATCGGGTGGCGGCTGCAACTGTTACAATGCCCGGTTCGCCCTGGATTATTTCGGCCGATCGTTTGCTCCGGCGCTCGGTCATCACAGCATCGCCGTGCTCGACTCTAACGGCAATCTGATTTTGCGGATCGGCAGGTACGGCAATGTTGACAGTGCCGGCCCGGACAGCCTTGTCCCCCTGGGCGGCGATGAAGTTGGCCTGTTTTATGCTCCCTATGTCGCGGTTCACACGGATCGCCGCCTCTACATCGCCGATGCGGGAAACGCTCGCATTGTGAGCGTCCAATTGAATTACTACCGAAACGAACGAGTGCCACTCAGGTAACTCTGACTGCTAACCGACCTGAAACGCCCATCGATGTCACAGACCGTGCAGCGACAACTTGAGAGCCTCTGCGATCACTTTCGCAGACGATTGAAGCTCGCCCTACTACGGGGCGGCGGCGGGCGGGCGATCGCGCTGGCAGTCCTTCTGTTTTCAGTCTTTGCCGTTGTGGATTGGCGATGTCACCTGAGTTCGAGCGTTCGTTTGGTCATGTTGTGTGTGTACCTTGCTGGTGTATTCCATGTGGTCCGTTCCGTACTCGTGGCACCACTGAGACGCCGCTGGAGTAATGAAGAGGTACTTGGATACCTGGACAACGTGCTTCCCGACAGCCAGGGAATGTTGCTTGCCAGTTACGAGCTGTGCTCAGCGTCCGAGCAGATTCAGGAGACGGAAACAGCTATCGGTCGGCAACTCGCGGATCAATCCGGTTCTTTGGCAGAAGTGATCGCGTCGCAGATTGATCTTCGTCGCGCTTTGAATCAGAGGACGGCCAATCGCTGGCTGAGCGCCGCGATGGTCACTGGTCTGTTTCTTCTGACGGCGACTCTCATTTCGCCGACGCATGTGCGAATTGGTGCCGAACGGGTTTTCAACCCGTTGTCGAATATCCGCTGGCCGCATCGGACGGACATTCTGGTTGTTCAGCCAGAAAACGGCTGGACGGTGCCGCAACTGGAAGCGTTTGACGTGCATGCCACTGTGTCCGGGGAGATTCCCGCACGTGTCACGCTGGCTTATCGGAGCGGCGAAGACGGACAGTGGATTCGCGAGCGGTTGGAAGTTGCTCAGCAGGACAAAAATCACGGCGTCAGCTACCGGTTCCCGGAAGTTCGCGATCCGATTGAGTTCTACCTGCAAGGCGGTGACTACACGTCGGATCGATTTAAAATCGCCGTTGTCCGACGACCGTATCTGCAGACGATCGCAGCACACTACAAATATCCACGCTACGCGGGGATTCCGGATGCGGTACGCAACTCGGGCCAGGTTTCCGGGATCGAAGGAACCGTCGTCACGCTTAACATGGAATGTTCGATGCCACTGACGAAGGCCGTGCTGGTATTCGAGACGGAGCCAGACAATGGGACGCCCGAGCGAATCGAGATCGAGCCAACAGCGGAAACCCAGCTTCAACACACCTTCATGCTGAAAACTGACGGGCGCTACACAGTCGAACTGTACGACGTCAACGACTATCGAGAGGCCAGGCCGGAAGTCTACGAAATCCGCGTCACGCCGGATGAGCCTCCCGAAGTGGAATTGCTGTCGCCCGGACGTGACCTGGTCGAAACCCGAAAGGCGTCGGTGGATGTTGCCTTCCGAGCCAGCGACAGGCTCGGACTGAAGAGTGTCCAGTTCATCTACCGCATCGGCGACGAGCCAGACGAGTACGTACTGAGTGACCGTTTCACCGGTCCCATTGCGCAGAACGGAAATGAGAGTAACGCGAGGTTCACATGGCAGCTTCGCAAGATGGACGACCAGCTCCCTGAAGAGGGCAAGCTGAGCTTCTTTGTCCGAGTGACGGACAACAATCCCACCGGACGCGGCGTACGTCAGTCGCAAGTGGCGCACATGCGACTGGTCAAGCCAAGCGAGTTTCACCTCGACGCAATCGAACGTGCCAGGTTGCTGGAGGAAGAGGCACGTATCGCCTGGCGAAACCAATTGCATGCCTGGCAGCTTGCGCGTGAGTGGTTGCAGAAGGGTACCGGAGCGGTCGACGATGAACTGTGGGCCAACATGAAGTCCGCGCAGGACAAGTCATTTCTCGCGGCCCGACAAATCCGATTTCACCTGGAGACCTTGAGCGAGAAGTTCGAACGAAATCACATGAGTCGGGATTTCATGGCGGGTCGACTCTCGGTCATCGCTCAGTTGCTGGCCCGATTAACTGACCAGGAACACACGGTCGTTGCCGCCTGGCTGGAACGCGCACGTCCAAAGACCGCGGCCGAAGCAGAAGTTCCGCGCCTAAAGACCACGCGGATGCAGGTTCTCGAAGAAGGTCAGAACGACCAGAAGATGGCCGTTCTGGTGCTCGAGCGATTGCTGAGAAAACTGTACGACTGGCGGGACCTGCAGAACTGCACGATTACGACGAAACTGCTGTACGAACAGCAGGAAGAAGTTAACGCTCGCACCTCGACGCTGGCTCCGAAGACCATCGCCAGAGAAATCGAAGACCTGGACGACGACGACCAGGAACAACTACTAACACTTGGTAAGCAGCAGCGAGCGATCTTCGACACGGAAACCGGGCTCGAGCGTCAGTTGACTTACCTGACGTACAAAGCCGAACGGCAGAATCGGAATTCCATTCTGATCCCATTACGAGCGGCCTGGGCGAACCTGCGAAACCAGCGAGTCAACGATTACCTGAAGCGCGCGGCAGAGCTGATTGATAACAATCAACCTTCGCAGATCCTGAAAGATCAGACGGCGGCGATCCGTGCTCTACGTCTCGTAGAGGACGGTTTGATCATCGCGGGACAGAAGGTCGATTCAGACGAACCACTATCACTGGCGATGACTCCCAGTGACGAGAGTCAGTTCGATCCCGATCTGATCGAGCCGGAACAGGTTGCCGAGGCAAACCCGAACGAAACACCGGCCGAAGTAACTCCGTTGGCTCTTGGTGGATCGGAACTCGCGACTTTGCCCGAAGGCACCGATGCGTTGTCGGCAGCAATTCGTCGAATGATCGAGTTGCAGGACAATGTGCTCGCACGGACGCGATACCTTTCGAAAAACAACACGCAGGCGGAGATGCCTCGCTTCGTCAAGTTAAAACTTCTGCGACTTGAACAGCGACAGGACCTGGCCGTCGTCGAGTCACGAAAGGCGATCGACGAAGCGACCAGGCAGGAAAACCAACCGGTTGAGGGGCTGCTGCAGGCGGTGTCGACTGAGTTCGCACAAGTGCGCCAGCTTCTCGTACAGGCACATGTCGATCCGACGACGCAGCAGTTGCAGGCCGACGCGATTGTGACAATGCGCGAACTACTGCAGTACGTAGCTCTCGAAAAGGCGGTGGCTGAGGTGGTCGAAGAGAATAAAAGGCTTGGCGGCGTGGATGCCTTCGGCCGTCAGTACGTCGTTCGCGGTCAGGACCTCGACGTGGTGACGGGCATGCTGCTGGACATCAATCACGCTCGGCAATGGGTGGGAGATGCACTCAGAAAACTGCAACGATTTACCGAGCATCCCGCGACTGCCGAAGTCGTTATCCAGAAGGAAGCGGCTAACCGCACGCGCGCGGATGAGAGTCTCACCAGAGCTGCGGAACTGATCGACATTGCCAGCGCAAAGGTCGGATCCGTTTCAGAGCCAACAGCTCGGGTGATCCGGACATCGGCAGCTCGGGCTTTGTTGGAATTGCCACCTGGGACGTTTGTCGGTCCGGCCGCCGGGCAAAACCTGACCGGGGCACAACATGCCTCGTTGAAGGAAGCCCAGCAAACGCTGGTCGACACGATTCGCTCGTTGCAGGACCTGCTGGAAGAACGCGTCAGGCCACCGGTTGAACTGGCCACCAGGGAAGAGGCGCCAACGATGACCCCGGAAGAGTTCGCCAGGTTAACCAGCCGTGAAACACTCGCAGAGCGTTTGAAGGATGAAACCAGCCTGCCGCCCGAGCTACGTGACCTGATGCTGCGTTCGCTTGAGCAGGACTTCCCGGAGAAATATCGACAACTGTTGAGTGCCTATTACGCGTCGTTCCTTCAATCGAAGAAAGAGATCACTAAGGAGGAACAGCCATGAAGGGGCCATTCCGAAAACGCTGGCATGGGGCCTGCCAGGCTACCGTCCGATGTGCATCCCAGCTCGTCGTACTGTTGGTGGTACTCACGGGCATGCACAGTGTGTTGCAGGCCGAAGAGCTCTGGCTTCACGATAACACGCGGGTATACGGCCTGGTGCGCGGAGTCGACGATTCACAACAGGTAGCAGTGCTTCAACCCACAGGGCAACAGACGACTGTCCCACTGGAAGAGATCATTGCCATTCGATTCCTGGGACGTAGCCCGTTGCTGGTACAGAGCGGAATGCAGGACTTCCGCCTGATCGATGGCAGCTCTCTGCGCGGACAGATTCTCTTCAACGATGGCGACCTGGTCACGGTGAACACCGCTTTGTCCGGGACAATTGCGCTCGACCTGGCCCACGTCCAGGGATTCGTTGCCTTACCTATGGTTGGGTTTTCCGGACGAAAGGCGGAAGAACTGTTGAAGTCCTCGTCGCGGCCGGAGAATACGGCGCTGGACCTGGTCCTGGATCGCCGGGGCTCACTCTATCCTGGGGTCGTGCGCCGGCTGGAATTGACGCAGTTGCTGCTCGACCATGAAGAGTTGTTGCAGGTCGTGCCGATTCGCATTCCGTACCTGGCTGGAGTACGCCTGGCTGACGCTGCTCGCGCGTCACAACCTCCATGGCAGGGTGAATTGCGAATTCGTATTCGCGGCCGTGATGGAAGCATCGTGCAGGGTGTGTTGAAACGCATCCATCTCGGGGCCTGGCACGTTCAGCCTGCGTGGGATTCTCAGTCTACCCTGATCATGGACGTCGACGAGATATCGCTCGTGCAGGTTATCGGTGGACGCGTCCAGTATTTGTCTCAGTTGCAACCGGTGGCCGTGCAGGAATCCACTGTGCTCGCGCCTCCGCAACCATATCGCATGGATCGTAGCAGTCAGGGCGACGTGATCAGTATCGCTCACAAGCGCTATCCCTGGGGAATCGGTGTCCATGCCGACAGTCGATTGACCTTTGATCTGGGGAAACGGTTTCAGACGTTTCAATCGGATATTGGAATAGCCACGCGGATTGGCGACCGCGGAAGCGTCGTGTTCGAAGTGCTGGGTGACGGCAGGTCGCTCTATCGGAGTTCCGTCATCACCGGACGTGAAGCCAGGCCAATCGGTGTGCAGGTACCTGTGGCGGGCGTTGAACAGCTCGCGCTTCAAGTCACGAATGGGGACGACCTCGATCTGGGCGATGTAGCGAATTGGGGATCTGCCCGCGTTATTCGTTGACAACACGGCACGAGCTCACACCGAACAATGTGACACACGGAAATTCACATGCGAACTCAAACATTCTTACTTGCGGCTCTGGCTCTTTCGACTGCCGGTTGTTTCGAGCTGGAGACGATCATTGCGATCCGTCGTGACGGAGGCGCGACCGTTACTGAACGCGTTCGTTTTTCTCAGCAACTGCTCGATTTCGATGTCGGACAGGCAGGCGGCAATAAAATCGCCGATTTGCTGTCCAGGCAGTCCGTGCTGGACCGCATGCAACACATGGGCAAAGGAATCACACTGAAGAGCCACGAGACGAATGATGCGGAAAACGGATCGCGTGAGTCGGTCGCCGTCTTTGAGATCGACGACATCAGCGAGCTGCGCTACGCATCACCCTTTCTGGCTTATCTGGATTACGCCGACAACAACATCGTGAAAGTCAATATGGAGCCAATTACGGTCAGCAATTCTTCCGGACGCTGGCGAGCAGGCGACATCACGGTCTGGTTGCGTCCGGTCTCGACACCCAAACGGGACTTTGCACCACAGGAAGGCGATCCGCCACGCCCACAGCCGACTCCGATTGAGCTACAGAAGATTCGCGCCGTCCAGCCGATCTTCAAGGAGATGATGCGTGGTCTGAAGGTCAAGCTGACGTTCGAAAGCTACGCCCCGCTACGTCGCGTCGGTTTTGGGTACCGCGGTCGACGTTCCGGCGACTATCACTGCGACTGGATCAATTTCTCGTCCGAGAACTTTGATAAGTACGGGATCAAAGTACTCGACAACGAGGAGCTGCTGCTCGAACTGCTGCGCGGTGAGACCGGTGGCAAGAACATCATCGAGCACGTTGCTGGATTCGCTAATAATCGCACGGTTCCGGTCTTTCTGGGGTACGGATCAAGGCACGGATACATCAATGGAGAACGGATTTGCTTCCCGCCATCGCGGACGCTTTTTGACCGACACCTCGCGGGCAAGATGCTGACTTTCGTCTTTGAAAAGGGCCCCAACAGGACACGCCCCGCATCGTTTGCAGAGATTGGAGAACGTCAAAAGAAGTGAGCCGTAACTACGGCTTCCGTGGCGGAATTGAACTATGGAATCAAACAACCCACCCGAAGCGATGACCGTCGACCAGTTTCGAGAGCTCTTCGGCCAAATTCGCCGAGAGCTTGGGAAAGTGGTTGTCGGCCACGATCAGGCCATCGAGCACCTGCTCGTGTCGGTGATCGCTGGTGGTCATATCCTGTTGACGGGAATGCCGGGCCTGGGACGCACGCTGCTCGTCAAGACTCTGGCCGTTGTGTTGGGGATGGAATACCGACGCCTTCAATTCACGCCGGATCTGCTCCCGACGGACATCGTGGGAACGGAAATACTTGAGCACAACACGGCGACTGGTGAACGACGATTTCGCTTCTTTCAGGGTCCCGTGTTTTCCAACATGTTGCTCGTCGACGAGATCAATCGCAGTCCGACGCGCACACAGTCTGCTCTTCTTGAGGTGATGCAGGAACGACAGGTTACAGCCGGTGGCCATACTCACTTTCTGCCTCGCCCCTTCACGCTCATCGCGACTGAGAACACGCTTGATACGGAGGGCATCTGGCGACTCGGAGAAGCTCAGGTCGATCGGTTCATGATGTCAATTGAACAGTTCTACTTGGGAGAAACCGATGAGCGACGAATGCTCCTTCAATCAACGGGTTCATCCGAACCGCAAGTCGATTGCGTGACAACTCCTGAAACGGTGATCGCCATGCAGGCGTTTGCTCGTGACGTGCCGGTCGCTCCGTCGGTTCGTGACTTTGCTCTGGCAGTTGTCCGTGCGAGTCGGCCGGGTGAGCCGGAGAGTCTTCCAGACGTAAGTGAATCCATTCGGCTGGGAGCGTCCCCACGTGCAGCCCAGGCTTTGTTGCTTGGTGCCAAGGTTACCGCCCTGGCACGTGGCAGGGGACATGTGATTCGTCAGGATGTGATCGATGTCACTGTGCCGGTACTTTCACATCGACTCCTGATTGACTTTCGAGCTCAGGCGGAAGGCCTGAGTCGCGGAAATCTGATCAACTCGCTACTCGAAGTGGCTCAACAGAGAACCATGCCCACCGTCTCACGCTGGACGAGTGATGTGCTGCAACCAATGAAAACGAGATAACTCATGAGCGACCATCAAACAGATTTCGATATCCCGCAGGAAGCTCCGTGGACCGACGGAGAACTGGCGAAGATCAGCCAGCTTAAAGAGGCTCACGACAAGATTATTACACAGATCCGCAAGGCGGTTGTCGGGCAGGACGCGGTTGTCGATCTGACGATGATCAGCCTGTTCAGCCAGGGACACTGTCTGTTGAAAGGCGTCCCGGGACTCGGCAAAACACTGCTGGTTTCGACGCTCGCCCGCAGTCTGTCTCTGAACTTTAACCGAGTTCAGTTCACACCCGACCTGATGCCCTCGGACATTACCGGTACGGAAGTCATCCAGGAGGACAAGGCTACGGGAGAGCGGCATTTTCGATTTCTGTCAGGTCCAATTTTTACCAACATTCTGCTGGCAGACGAGATCAACCGAACTCCGCCCAAAACGCAGGCGGCACTTCTGGAAGCCATGCAGGAGCGGCAGGTTACTGTCGGCGGAGAAGTCCGGCCACTGGATGCACCATTCTTTGTGCTCGCAACGCAGAACCCGATCGAACAGGAAGGCACGTATCCGCTGCCCGAAGCTCAGATGGACAGGTTCATGTTCCAGCTGAATGTTGGATATCCCACTGAGAACGAGGAACGGCGAATCCTTGCGATGACCACCGCGAGCTACTCACCGGACATCCAGCCGGAACTGTCGTCAAGCGAGATTATTGCTTTGCAGGCACTCGTGCGACGCGTCCAGGTCCCCACGGAAGTCGTCGATTTCGTTTTGCGACTCGTCCGGTCAACACGTAGCGGTGAACCCGAAGCGCCCGACTTCGTACGTAAGTGGGTTAATTGGGGCGCAAGTCCACGAGCGTGTCAAAACCTGATCGTCGGAGCAAAGGCCGCGGCCATTCTCGATGGCCGGCATGAGGCACAGATGGATGATGTCATCCTGGTGGCTCAGGCCGTGCTCGGTCATCGCATCATGCCCAACTTCGCCGCTGAGGCGGAGAATGTGACAACTGAGCAGATCGTGAACGACCTGTTGAAAGCAGTGGCGTAATGGCCGACTACTTCGATCCACAAACGCTAAGCCGCATCAAGGGCTACGAGATGCGATCGTTGCGTCTTGTGGAGAGCTACATGTCCGGGATGCACAAGAGCAAGCTGCTGGGGATCAGTACAGAATTTGCTCAGCACCGCCAGTACGTCCCCGGTGATGAAACCAAACACATTGACTGGAAAGTATTCGCCAAGACGGAACGTTACTACGTTAAGGAGTACGAAGCAGAAACAAGTATGCCGGTCGTCTTTCTGCTGGACACCAGCAAGTCCATGTTCTTTCAGAGCCCGCCTGCGGCCATGACCAAATTCCAGTACGCCGCCACAACAGTGTGCACACTGGCGCGTCTGTTAAGCCTGCAGAAAGACGCCTTTGGTCTGGTGCTGTTTGACCGAGCGGTGCGGACTTTTCTGCCTGCCAAAGGCTCGAACGTCCACCTTCGCAACATGACGCACACTTTGGAAAACGTGTCGCCTGGTGAGGAAACAGATCTGTCTGACGTTTTCATGGCGGTCGCTCCACAATTGAAGCGACGCAGTCTGGTCATTGTTGTCAGCGACTTCGTGTCCGATCTGGAACGCATGGCGCTGGGTCTGGGCCAGCTCAGTTTCGGGAACCATGACGTCGTCCTGTTTCACGTCGAGGATCCGCAGGAGCGTGATTTTCAATACCGGGGTCAGACAATTTTCCTCGGACCCGAAAACGAAGGGCGTTTGATCTGTGAACCACGCGACCTGCGTAACACTTACCTCAATGCGAGGGCACGGCATCTGACTCAACTTCGGGAAGACGCCATGCGCTTCGGTTACGACGTGGAAGAGATGCCGACGGACGCGCGGCTGGACGAAACACTGTCGAAGTTTCTGGCACTACGGCAGGCAAGAAGGAAGCGTGTGTAATGAACCTCATAAAACCGTTGCTGGTCAGTCTCGCTGCGACCGTCATTGCACAGGACGCGTTTGCACAGGATTCCGTACCGAGTGTTGCCGATGCCCGGCAGGCACGAGATCCCTTCAAGGATGACTACACCGACTACGCACCGGATTTCATCGGAAAGATCTCCGGTGCGTCGTGGGGTCGCTCTTATTACGGTTGGAAACGTGACGATGAGCAGATGAAGCTGTCATCAGAGTCAGGTTTCTTCACGCTCAACGTCCTCAACGAAGACTCTCGCGCCGACGCACTGGTCGATGCTGCGCTGAAGAAGGAACGTGCGGGCCAGTTTCGAGAGGCCCTGGCGATTTACCAGCAGGTTATCGAGAAGTACCCGAAGACGCTGTATCGCGTTGCAGAGAGCGGCGTCTTTGTTCCGGTCGCTCAATACTGTCAGCGCCGAATTCTGCTATTTCCGCCGAGCGACCTGCAGCACTACCGCCAACTCTATGACGCGCGAGCCCGTGAAGCCTTCGAGCAGGCAAGGCGGCAGTATTCACTCCTGGGTCTCTCCGACATTACGGAATCCATGCTGGCGACCAGTTACGGTGGCAAGGCTCTGGTCGAGTTGGGCAACGCGGCTCTTGACTCAGGCCATTATCTGGCCGCTCTGGAGTACTACACCACAGTTCGCGACTTTTTCCCCGATAACGACCTGAAGACGCGAGAACTGACGCTCAAGATCGCCTACTGCCACACGTCACTTGGGATGGAACCGGCTACGCAGGCCGGTGCCGCGAGCGACAGTGCTCTTACGCCAGAGCTACTGGCGAACCTCGAGAAGGCGGTGGCGGCCGTTCGGCATGAGCAACCCCCGTTTCACTCGCAACGCAGCAGCGAACCACACGCTGCGACTGACGACTATTCACTGGCTCCGCCTTCGACGGACCCCCTGGCCGTTCAGGACCCGGTCTGGGAAGTCTCATTGCCCGGGACGCGTGATGACTTCTTTGTGTATACACAGCCCGTGGTCACGGACAACAGCGTTGTTTATCGACACAAAAACATTGTCTATTGCCGGTCGCTGCTGAACGGCCTGCCGCGGTGGCAGAACGATCTGGGGGGGCGGGCGACATGGCAGAGCTGGTTCGAGCGGCAGTTTCCGCAGGAAGACGTGCTCGTTCAGGACGGGCTGGTCTTTACCACGATCAACAAGGCCGGTCCGTCGCTTGTCGCGCTCGATGAGGTGACCGGTCAGCTCCAATGGGCGTACGGTCCGATGGTGGCAGCCGACGAAGAACAGGTTCGGATGCGAATCGAGTCGGCTCCGAGTGGTGGACCGCGGACGATTTATGCCGGTTATGTGCTGGATAATATCGAAGGTGATACACACACCGATTCGGAATACGGCGTTGTCGCGCTCGACAGCACGTCCGGTCGAATTCAGTGGCGCACGCCCATTTGTCGGTTAGCTCCCGGCAAGTTCGCCGGAGGGCTGGCAGAAGTACGGCGTAACCGGATTCGCAGCTTCACCAGCCCGCCTCTGTATCACCAGGGAACGATCTACTACACGACCAATGCGGGAGCAATCGCCGCCTTGGACAGCCTTTCCGGTCGGGTGAAGTGGTTGAGCAGGTATCCGTATTACCCCGGCATTCACGATGCGACCCGTCAATTTGCCCGCGGCGGCGAGAAGGCGAATCATTCGCGCGTCTACTTCCGGCCACCCAATCCGATGCTGTGGTACAACCAACGTCCTCTGATGGTTGGCCAGAGGTTGTACACGACGCCGGTTGATACGAATTCCATTTACTGCATCGACCGACGAACGGGTAAGGTGCTCTGGACGCATGCCAAGCGGACTTCGGGTTGCGGTTACCTGCTGGGAATGTCCAGGAAAGGCGAACTGGTCGTCGCGTACACGGGAAGAAAACTGGACATTCCGGCCCACCGCTCTCCATCGCCAATCCACCTGCTCGATCCAGCGACCGGCGAGATCGTCTGGGAGTCACCGGACCTGACAGTCACGGAAACACACCCGGTAATGACGCACTATGTGTTTGCATCGCCGACGCTTCACTACCGCAGCAACGACGCCTGGTTCGAACTCGCAGCGCGCCCTTTCATGACTCAGGACGGACGCGTTTACTTAAGCAGCTTTCGCTACGTGGCCTATCCGATCTTTGGATATTTCTCGAATCTCACGTGCCTGGATATTGAACAGCGTCAGATCGTTGATGCTCGACGTTATTACAGCGGGGAAATTCTGGCGCGAGCGGACACGGACATTCACACCAACGGCCCGGACGAACTGAAGGCTTTTGAAGACAGCCCAGTCAAGGACGAAAAGACGACGGCGCGGATCAAGATGCTCAAGGACGTCGTCGCCGACACGGTCCCGGAAAATAAACACGGGCCGTTTCTGCCCTTTGCACGTCAGACGGTCGAACGCTTCGGCGAAACATTCGAGCTGCGCATCTCCGCCCGCTCGGTCAGCATGGTCTACGACCGTGATGCCGTCGGCGCCACAATACAAACACGAAACGATCCCGCTGGCGATTTTGCGAAAGCCGAACTGGCTGTGGCCGAGACTCGCATGCAGGCAGCGGCCGATCTGCTGCAGCAGTGTCTGAACACGATTTCTTCAGAAGACCTCGATTTTCGCGCGGCGATCAATCAGCAACTGTATGGCGTACATTTGCGCTTGGCTCGTCAGGCAATTCGCTCAGGAAGAGTAGGCGAGGAGCTGCAGAACTGCCTGGGTATGAGTCGCACCGCGGGCACGTTGGCGGAAGAAATTGAAACCCTGTTCGCGGTGGCCGATGCTTACGAGCGTCGCGGCGATCTGGAATCGGCCGCCAAGGCCCTGCGAATTGTCATCAACACCTATGGTGAGCACGAGTATCCGATTTCAGCCGTGGCCGCCGCTGAGAGTCGTCAAGTGCTGGGCGCCGCCGAAAGCGTCCTTGATCACTACGGTAGTTTCCTCTCGAAATCGCTGTACGCGAAAGAGATGAGCAGCAGCCTGGCCCTGATGAAACGGAGCCTGCCGCTTTACTTAAGCACGGTGTCGCCGCTGCCGAAGTCCCTGACACTGCGAGCCGGTGAGTTGGCGGCGCTTCGTCTCCGCAGACAGAAGCGACGGTCCGACGAGTTCGTAGAATCGTCCGACCAGTTGGCGGCGGAGACGCTGACTGGCAAACCTGACGATGAACTCATGCAACTACTCGGGGAATTCCCTGGTGCTTCGGCCGCTCAGACGACGCTCGACCGTTTGCTGAAGCAGGCAGTTGAGAACAAAACGCCACAGGGTCGTCAGCAGATGTGGCAATTGGCGGACGTTGCTCGTGTTTCAGATCTGAAACTCCCCGACGGCCTGCGAGATCAGGTTGCCCCCACTCCTTCCGATGCTGTTGAACGCGCAATCACACTGCCCCAGGAATCGAGGGAAGTGGAGTTCGACGAAGAGGAAACTGCCGCCAGACTGGTTATGGAGCGCCGAGGTAACCGGTTGATCCAGCCGCAGTTGATGTTCCTTGCCACGCGCGTCCGCAAGCGTCTGGATAACAAGTTCGTCGTTACGGCCCGAGAATTGAATACGGGTGAAGTTGCCTGGCAGACCGATGAATTGAGATTGAAGGGCAAAGGACAGGAGCCCGGCTTCTTCACCGCGTTCGTTTACGGTGACCTCGTCCTGGTTCACGGCCTGTACGATGTTCTGGCATTGTCATTGGACGATGGGTCACTTCGCTGGCGATATCGAGTGCCGTTCGACTTTGAGATTCGCAGCGCTGTACTCAGCGGTGATTTGCTGCTGTTGTCCGGGAAGGTCGAATCCATCGCATTGTACGTTCCAACGGATATTGCCATCGGCGAAGTCGCCTGGCAGGCTCAGGAGCTTGGAGACCTTTACATTCCGCCCTACATGGACGGCGACCGCATGGTCAGCGTTCGAAAGCTTCCGTTCAATATGACCGTCCGTTACCGAGCAACTGGCAGCCTGATTGGTCGACTGGACTTGCCCGACCTGAGCATGCTGGAAGATCATCCGTTGCTGGAAGACGGCCCGTCAGCTCTGCCAACTGCGCGTCGCAACAACCAGCTCGTCGTGACAGACGGCTGGTACTACATCCTGATCGACACGGATCGACTGGAGATTGTCTGGAAGCGACTGATCGACAACAACGACGCGACGCGCACTCCACCACTGCGTTTTGCACTGGGAGACAAGTATGTCGCCGTTCTGAAAGAAGATTACGACCAGAAGGCGATCCACATGCTGTCCGCTGAGACTGGCGAGTTGTTGTGGTCAACCGATCCGAAGAACTCGCAATCGCCGCGCCCGTTGCACTCGATGTTCATGGAGGGCGAACGTATCTATGGGATCGAACCGCATCCCGGTCAGGCGTTCTACTTCACGTCAAGGAACTGCGAGACGGGCGAGTTGATTTTTCGAACGGAAGTCACAGGTTATCAGGCGAAGCCGCAGGTCACGCTACTTCCCCGCGTCTTCGGCAGTCACATGATTGCCCGAGTCGCCGATCGCCAGGACTTTGAACTCAAGGCATTCAACATCGACAACGGTGCGATGGAACACACGCTGAAGATGAAGGGCGTTGGTCCTTACGACATACACGGACGTGTCAGCACAACAGTTCAGAACGGTCGACTCGTCATGTTGACCAGGGACCAGTTGAGCCAGTAGTCCCAATTGCGACGCGGGAGCCGCATGTCCTATCGTTTCAGCGGGATTCGCTCTTCCGTGTGGTAGTTCAGCTTTACGGAAACGATGCGTTGGTTTCCCAGATCACTGATAAATATGCGACGGTCGGTGTGAGTCCCGACAAAGCAGGCATGCATCAGGGAAACCTCGTCGCCACCGATGCTGTGGGTGTTTGGCGGGCCATCGTCTTCGATCAATGGTTTGCCGTCTTCAATGTTGCCATACCGTCCAATGCGGAGAATCAGATTGCCGGCGGAATCGACGACTGCGACTCGAAACTGATGTGGTTCGGGGGCGATTGACCTGGCGAAGTAATCGAGCTTGAACCGCGAAAACCAGCAGGCACACCCACCTCCGTGACCGATCATGTTGAATCCGGCAAACCCGACGCCGCCATACAACCAGGCAGCGTCTTCGACCCATGCCTTGCCATGACGTGTTGATTGGACGTCTGGCGGACGATTCGGTGCGTTGGTCTCGCCCAGAACAACGGGGGATCCCTGCGACGAGACGACCTTCCCTCTCTGGTTTCCTGGAGTAACTTTCATGAGTGTTTGTGACATCTCATTGAAGTATCGCTTGCCGTTGTACGCGCGTGTGGGAGCATGCATGACGTAGATGTCACCATTTCGATCAAGTCCGATTCCGTCGCACTGACCCACTCCAGGAACGGCGTCTTCTACTTTCAGTTGCCCGTGCCTGTCCCAGATGTGTATGCAGGGTGACGTCGAATTGACAACCCGCCCCGGGTAAATACGAGGCTTGTAGACCTGGCGCTCATGCACCTCTTTGCCGTGTCGACTCAGGCGTCCCGAACTGATGCCAACGAACCGATAGGCGCAACTGGCGATCACATCACCTCGGGGCGACACATCGAATCCGCCCTGGTGATAGCAGACTGGCGAAGTGGACGGCATCTGCAATGCCGATTTGACGGCACTGGATCGCCCATAGATTCCGTTCTCATTACCAATTTGTGGCACTTCTTCGCCGTAATCCCAGGGAACTTCACGGAAGTCGGGAAATGAATACCGGACGATTTTGTCGGTGGTGCGCAGGTAGACCAGACCATCCTGATCGAAAGCGCCTTCCAGCGCATTGAATGGCAGCTTGACGATCCTGATGCTGCTGTCGCCTGCTTCGGGGTCAATTTCCAACCAGTCGTTCGACGACTTGATGGTCGGTCCGCTGTCTGCCTCAGCCACGTAGAGTTTACCCGTAGCTGGGTTCACGATCAGACGTTGGATGTTGTGCTTCGGCGGGGACGGTCGCAGCACTTTTGTGGCAGTGTCCTCACCAAACGATCTGACCACATCCCACTTGCCATTCACTCTGCGTTGAATGCGAACACCCGATTTCCACAGTTCCGTGTTCACTTCGTTCTTGCGGAATCCACCGTTGAAGTTGAGTTCCGCACCGCGTGCCTCGTGTTTTCTTCCCACCACCCAGACGGTGGGTTCGTCGGCCCAACTATCGAGTTCGACTCGATAAAGGTGTCCCGCTAATTCGAATCCCATTGGATCGGCGAAGCCCAATGGAAACGGCTCGTGGGACAGTTTTGTGGAATTCGGGAACGCGGAGAACCGAGTGACAGTATGTTCGATCTTCAGCGGGTCATAGCGTTGCTGCTTGTGGATGTCGTATGGCACTCCGACAACCGGGTAGGAGAAGATCCAAATCTCACCGGTCTTCTGATGCACACAGACCTTCGCTGGATTGAGAGCTTCGATCGAGCCGAGCAACTGACCTGTGGCCTCGAAAACCTGCACACGGTTGTTGAAGAAATCCGAGACGTAGACGCGTCCGCTCTGGTCGGTTGCCACTGAGGTGGGTACGCGGAAGTGATCGTTGTCCATTCCGTGCTCCGTCGCGTGTCCCTTAAAGACCGTGGGTTCTTCGTTCTTCTCGTAGTTCATTTTCAGAACAACATGATGGCACCCAGGGACTTTTCTCCAGCTTCCCGTACGCCACAGCCAGGCCGTGGCATAAAGCGTTTTGCCGTCCGGGCTGAATGCAATGCTGCTGGGGCCGACCGTTACCGATCGTTCGCCGGCAACACTGTCCATCGTATGTCCAAGCCGTGGACCGGCGAGTGGCAGGTCACCCGTGCTGCCGTCGGTATTCAACCGATTGACCTGAATCTGGCCCAGAGCCAATCGATCACCCTGCAGGCACATCGCGCTGGCGCCGACGCCACCGCGACCAATGGCGTGATTACCCGAATGGAAGTTCTCGCCTGATGTCAGAAGTGTCAGTTGATACAGCCCGCCCTTGCGTGGCAGGCGGTAACCCTGAGGGAAGTCGTACCAGTTGAGTCCTTCGACTCGTTTAACGGTCTCACGTGGAAACGGATACAGGCTGCGGACGTAATCGCCGTGATGGTCGAACAGGCGGACGAAATCGACGCCACGGCCATCGTAGACATAGATCCCCTCTGGGCCGGCCGCCAGCAGAGGCATGCTTCCGAACCGCCGATGGGGGCTCCACAACAGAGTTCGTTCAAGTTGTGGCTTCAGGCCGAGCGAAACCCGGACCGTCAGTTTGTCGAGACTGTCGACATACCGTCCCCGGTCGTCCTTGCCGTCCCACTGCACAACCTGTGTCAACGAGTTCTTCTGAAATGGCTCCGGAGCATTCTTGCCAAGGACACCCGATGCAAGGTGCCGAATGATCTGCCGTTGAGCATCTTCGATGGCAATCGTAGCGTCACAGTATGCTTTCGATGCAAATCGAATCGTGACCCGATCGCCATCCCTCACAACCGTTGGTGCCTGGGTGAACTCAAAGACTTCCCGACGTTGAACGCGAAGAGTGGCATAGTCGTCTGCCGCTGCGTCCAGCCCGGAAAAAGGCTGGATCAGAAGGAGTGACACACCCAGATATGACTTCATGTACTCGTCCCTGGATCTGCAAGCCTGACAGTTGTGATGGACAAAACGTATGATTTCATTGCTGGCCCCAAGTGACGAGCGTCTGAACCGTAAAACTCCCACGCCCGGTCGTCGATAGTCACTTCCGGAAGTTAATGGCGGCAACGATGCTCAAGTACGAGGCGAGCTTGCGATTCGCATGACACGGACATTCGCGATCGGGGACATTCACGGTTGTCTAACAGCGTTGCAGACGCTGATGAACTTCGTCCCGCTACGGGATGACGACACGCTTATCACGCTGGGCGACTATGTGGATCGCGGTCCCGATTCGAAGGGAGTGCTGGACTGGTTAATCGAACGTCACGCTGGTGGGCATCTGATTCCACTGCGTGGGAATCACGACCTGATGTTCCTGAATCCGGATCAGGAAAGCGGCATGCTCGACCTCTGGCTGGCGGTGGGTGGAGCAGAGACGCTGCTGTCATACGGATCCAGCGATGATCGCCATGTGCCCGAGTCTCATCGCCGGTTTCTGACGTCGGATTGTCGCAAGTACTACGAGACCGATACTCACATCTTTGTGCACGCGACGCTGCGCTCGGATCGTCCGCCGTCGCAACAGGACGACAACTGGCTCTACTGGGAAAAACTGCGTGACCCCGTGCCTCACTGTTCCGGCAAGACAGTGATCTGCGGACACACAGCCCAGAAGTCGGGCTGGCCGCTCAACGCCGGGCACACCATCTGCATCGATACATGGGTCTACGGCGACGGTTGGCTGACGTGCCTGGACGTCGAGTCCGGTGACTTCTGGCAGGCAAGAGAGACCGGCGAAACACGAGTCGGTCATCTCGATTCAATCCCTGCCGAATGAATGCAGCGTTTCGGCTGATCAGCACATGCGCCTCGTTTGTCTGTCTGCAGGCGCGCCTCTACGATCGTGCTAACGGAACGAACGACTTATCCGTCTGCTGAAGAGAGTAGGAGAGCAACGCCATGAATGCCTTTTCTCGTGTTTGCTGTTCGGTGGCAATGTTGAGCGTCGCGCTGACAGCAGTTTCACCGCTACAGGCTGGTGAGCAAATTGATCCGTCATCCGCTGACGTCAGAGACGGCGTGGCGTGGCATGACGTTCGTGTGCTGGGCGTCGAAGGCCAGGGCTGGGCAGACACGGCGGCTCCGTTCGATCGCTTGCCTGGGCGTGCTGAAAAACTGGTTCGCGCGTCGGTGTGGGGTTTGAGTCGTCACTCCGCTGGACTGGCCGTACGGTTCGAAACCGACGCCACAGAGATTCACGCGACCTGGAAGCTGCGCTCGGCAAACCTTGCCATGAACCACATGGCGGCCACGGGAGTCAGCGGCTTGGACCTGTATGTGAAAGTCGATGGTAAGTGGCGTTGGCTGGCAGTGGGCCGACCGACTGCGCAGGAAAACAAAGCACGGCTTGTCGGTGGGATTCCGGCCGGCCGACGGGAGTTCATGCTTTACCTGCCGCTGTATAATGGTGTCGAATCGGTGTCCCTCGGATTGCCCGCGGCAGCGAAGTTGTGGAAGGCAGCTCCTCGAAAGTCGGGTCTCAAACCGATTGTGTTTTATGGCACGTCGATTACGCAGGGTGGCTGCGCATCCCGTACGGGAATGGTCCACACGGCCATTCTGGGACGCTGGCTGGATGCTCCTGTGATCAATCTCGGTTTCTCCGGCAACGGACGTATGGAGGACGAGGTCGCGAAGCTGATGGCCGAACTCGACGTCTCGGTCTATGTGCTGGACTGCCTGCCGAATATCGGACCGGACGTTGTGACAGCTCAAACCGAACCGGTGGTGAAGATCCTGCGGGCGGCTCATCCGGACACACCCATCGTCCTGGTCGAGGACCGCAGCTACGCGGACTCGTTCCTGATCACGTCAAAGCGACAACGCAACGAGACCAGTCGAGTCGCTCTGAAAGCGGCGTTCGGCCGACTGAAGGCGGCCGGGGATGACAACCTGTACTACATCGAAGGCGAAGACCTGATCGGTGACGATGGTGAAGGCACGGTCGACAGTTCACACCCGACCGACCTTGGCTTCTACCGACAGGCTGAAGCATTTCAGAAAATACTGCAGCCCATTCTCGACAGGCAGAAGTCGTCTTGAACGGGTGGAAGGAACACTAATTGTCGCTGATCTTCGCTAATCGAATCAGTAAGAATCAGCGTTCCAGCTTCGTCGCAAAACTCTCCCGTCATGTCCGGAGTCGATCATGCGAATCAGTGCTTCAATCTGCGTCCTGGTACTGCTCGGTTTCTCGGCTACCCATGCTGAGGACTGGCCGCAGTTCCGCGGTCCGAACTGCAACGGCGTCTCGTCGTCGACACGACCTCTGCCAACAAAGTTCTCTGATACAGAGAACGTCCGCTGGAAGGCGAGTCCGGGTGAAGGCATCGGGTGTCCGGTTGTGGCGGCCGGGCGAGTGTTTACGTCGGGTATGGTCGACGAAAAGACCGTTGGTCTGTTCGCGTACGACGCAAAGTCCGGAAAGGAATTGTGGAAGCGCACGTGGCCCGCAGGTGATCTGCCGGATGTGCATAAGACGAACAGTCACGCTGCGACAACCCCGGCGGCCGATGCGGAACACGTTTACTTCTACTTCAGCACACTGGGCATGATCTGTGTTGACGCAAAGTCCGGTCAGGACGTGTGGCAAAAGGAACTGCCTGTGCCGTATTTCGTCTTCAAGTGGGGACCGGGGATGTCACCCACTCTGTACAAAGACAAAGTCCTGTTCGTGCAGGATGACGACCTGTATCCGGCGTTCTACGCCTTCAATAAATCAAATGGCGACATTGTGTGGAAAGATGACCGGCGTGACATGGCGGTCAACTATTCACATCCAGTTATTTGTGAAACTCCCGACGGAGATGAGATCGTCGTCGGAGGCACGGGACTGCTAATCGGTTACGACCCGGCCACCGGCAAGCGATTGTGGAAAGCCCGGACACTGTTGCGAAACATTAAGACCACTCCCGTCAGCCATGACGGTGTGATCTACATCTCACTGCAGAGCAGTGGAATCGCCAATCAGTGGCTTGCCACCTCCGACCAGCAGTACGGGGGCAACAACGACGGCAAGTTGACGAAAGCGGAGATGCAGGCGTTCGTCGGGAAACGTCCGATTCCTGAGGAGTTCTTTAAACGGACTTTCGATCGCGGAGACAAGAACAAGGACGGTTTGCTCGAAGGCGCTGAACTGGATGCAGCGTTTCTGCATCCCGACAACTTTGCGGGTGCGCGGTTCGACGTGAAGGAACCGGCCGACGAATTCGTGATCGCCGTTAAAGGTGGCGGTCGTGGAGACGTGACCAAAACACACGTCGTGTGGAAGAAACCAACCAAGTACACGGATCACATCGTGTCACCGCTCGTGGCCGATGGGCGCATGCTGCTGATCAAAGGCGGCGGCATTGCGACGTGTTTCTCGACTAAGTCCGGCGAACCATGCGGGCAGCCGAAGCGGATTCAGAACGAAGGTGACTACTTTGCATCACCGATTCTGGGTGACGGAAAAATCTACGTGGCCGGCGAGAACGGCAACATCGTTGTGCTGAAGAACTCGCCGGAGTTTGAAATCTTGGCGAAGAACGACATGGGCGATCCCGTACTGGGAACTCCGGCCATTGCCGACGGAGCCCTGTTCATCCGCACGCGACAGCACCTGATCTGTGTGGCGGCTGATTGACGGTTCGCAGCTGACCAATCGTCAATCGGAGGCAGCTCGGCCATGGACAACGTTGAGTTTCGAACCTACCGGCCGGAGGATCTGCCGGTCCTCAAACAGATCATGGTCGAGGCGTTTGACGGCGTATCGATCGATCAGGGTATCGAGCGGCTGTTTGGTCCGATCAACGGCCACGACTGGCAGTGGCGGAAGGCCCGCCACCTGGACGTCGATGCCGGCCGCGAGCCGGACGGCATCATTGTCGCCGAGCAATCCGGGCAAGTCGTCGGGTTCATCTCCAGTTGGATGGACCACGAGGCCGGCATCGGACATATCCCCAACATCAGCCTGGTGCCCGAATGCCGAGGTCAGGGCACTGGTCGTCGGCTGATCGAACTGGTGATGGCCCGGTTCCGAGACGCCGGGCTGTCTCACGCGAAAATCGAGACGCTCGAACAGAACGGGACCGGCAATCATCTTTATACGGACTGCGGGTTCCAGGAGGTCTCACGGCAGGTGCACTTTGTTGCGCCCCTGAAGTGAATCCGGATTGCTCTATGTTTCAGGCAGCAACGTGAATCGAACAGAGCTCGCCAACTTCACGCAATGGGCCTGGGACCAGTACGAGTCCTCGGGAGACCTGAGCGATCTGGCGACGGTCGTGTCGGAAAACCCCGAGCTACTTCAACCACGACGTATCACGGAGTCCCTGCTTTTTCTGGCGGTGTCTGCCGGAGACCTGCCTTCGATCGATCTCCTGCTGCAACTGGGAGTTCCCACAGCCGCGCCGTCCGGGAACGACTCGGAATACGTGTCGACCGCGATCTTTCGACGCGAACTGCCGCTGGTTGAAAAGACGCTGCCCTGGTGTACCGACTTCGATCAAAGCGACGACGGGTACCATCCTCTGCTGGCGGCAATCGATGCCGACATGCTTGAAGCCGTGCAGCCACTGGTCGATGCCGGGGCGAGCCTGACCACCACCGGCATCAACGGCAACACCCCACTGCATCTCGCGGCCTCGATGGGAAATAGAGACGCCGTATCACTACTCGCACCCTTTTATGAAGACGTCGACATTCGCGATTCGGACTATTCGCATTGGACACCGCTCATGACGGCTGCATTCGCTGGGGCAACAGAGGCCGTTCGTGTGCTTCTTGCGAATGGGGCCGACGTCACTCTCCGCGACAGTGCTGGCCATACGGCCGTTCAATTGGCACAGGAAAACAGCCACGAAGCGATTGTTGTCGTGCTTCTGAATTCTTCGCCACCTGTCTGACTGCAGAGGTAGCGGTGCCGCTTGCCGCAAACGGTCACCGTGATCGGTATTGTCGAATGGCTGCTGCAGCGATCATCCTTGACGCGTCGCAGCAAGCATAAGCCGTTCGGATACGTTGGTGAACCACTCATGCGAAGCTCAGTCAAGGGGTTGGGATTACTGATCGTTGTCAGCCTTCTGGCCGTGCCGGTGGCGTTGATCGGTCTGGATCGGACCATGTACCGGAATGCGGTTTCGTATGTCCGGGATCGTGGAGGCTACGTTGATGATGAATCGCGTTTGTTCGGTCAAATCTGCCTCGACCTGGATTGGAGTCACTGCGATGTCACCGACGCAGAACTTGCTTACGTCGTCCGGCTACAGCCGTCGTCGTACATACGCCTGGATGGTAATCCCCGGATCACAGACCACGGTCTCGCCAGGCTCGTCTCAATTCGCGCCCCTTTCTCTGTGTCGGTCAGAAAGACGGCTGTGACGCTCGACGGAATCCGCGCGTTTCAGGCAGTGGCACGGCATCCGTTCACGGACGTGACTCACAACATTGTCGACGTCGACGCGAATGGAGGAGCGACTGAAATAGCGGCAGCCGCGAAGTTGATCTGGCGCAATTACGTTGGAGTGACGACTGACACACATGGTGTGGTCACCGCACTACAACTGGAGAAGAAACACGTCAATCGAAAGCTTCTTACGTTACTACCCGCCTTTCCCGGTCTAACACGGGTTGATTTGCCCGGAGAGTCCGTGTCCGACGCGGAACTTGAACTGATCTGTCAATGCAAAAGTCTGCGAAGTCTCTTTCTCGGTCACTCAAACGTCACTGACGATGGCCTGAAGCACCTTGTCCAATTGTCGAGGCTTGAGTCACTTTATCTCAACGACACAGAGACGACAGACTCGGGTGTTGAGTCAATTACAGCACTTCCGAATCTGGCTCACCTGGGTCTGTCGGGAACTCAAGTGACAGATGGCGGCGTTCAACGACTCGCCAAATCCACGACAAGTCATCAGCTCAAATCACTCGGTCTGGGGCAAACGCGAATTTCCGACGCGGCGTTGTCGCACCTTGCCGCGTTCACGAGTCTGTCTTATCTCAGTCTGTACGACACGGACACATCGAAGAAAGCAGTCAACGAGCTACAACGGCGACTGAAAAACTGCGAATTCGGGCGCTATTGATCGCGTCCAGCGGATCAGGTAGTCCCATAGAGTTCACTGCGTGGTTTACGGCACAACACAAAGCGCACTCGCAATCAATCCGCGCCGTCGGTCGAATGACCGTGATTCCGTGACTCAATTCTGCGCGGCACGGGATCGCGGAATTCGCTCTAATGCGTGGTTCCTGTCGGATTCCCGAGTCAATTGACGGCTGTCATGACCGCACCAGACCATAACCACCGGCTGTATATCGAGACTGTCGGCTGCCAGATGAACATGCTGGACAGCGAACTGGTCGTCGGAGCGTTGCGCAGTTCCAACTACGAACTGACTCGTGACATGCACGCGGCCGACACCATCCTGTTCAACACGTGCAGCGTCCGTGAGCATGCCGAGCACAAGATCTACAGCCAGTTGGGACGGCTGAAGTTCAGTAAGCGGAAACGGCCGAATCTGGTCATTGGTGTCATGGGCTGTATGGCTCAGAAGGATCAGGAGCTGATCTTCGAGCGCGCTCCGCATGTCGATCTGGTGGCGGGAACCGGTCAACTGGCGGAGATTCCCAGGTTGATCGACGAAGCGCGAAGCAGCCGAGAGCGGCAGGTGGCTCTCAGTCTGGACAGGCGTGGCGGGTCGCGAACCGAAGTGGCCGGCAGCTTTGAAAGCTACGACCCGCTGCGTGATCCGGAGATGCGGCCGAGTCCCTACCAGGCATTCGTGCGGATCATGATCGGCTGCGACAAGTTCTGTACTTACTGCGTCGTCCCCATGACACGCGGTCCCGAACAGAGTCGGGCTCCCAGTCAGATTGCGTCGGAAGTGCGGACGCTGGCCGGACAGGGAGTCAAAGAAGTCACTCTGCTGGGACAGACGGTCAACAGTTACCGGCACATCGAAGACGGTCGCGAGTATCGGCTGTCTGACCTGCTGGAACTGATCCACGACACCGAGGGCATCGACCGGATCAAGTTCGTCACGAATTATCCGAAGGACATGACGGACGATCTGCTGCAGGCAGTACGCGATCTGCCGAAGGTCTGCCGTTACCTGCATGTGCCGGCTCAGTCCGGCTGCGATGAGATGCTCAAGCGGATGAAGCGCGGCTACACCGTGGCCGACTACCGTGAGATGATGACTCGGATCAACGCGACGATTCCGGGCTGTGCCGTGTCGAGTGACTTCATCGTCGGATTCTGCGGCGAAACCGAAGAGTCGTTCGAAATGAGCATGGACCTGATTCGCGAGTTCCGATTCAAGAACAGTTTCATTTTCAAGTACAGCGAACGGCCGGGTACGAAGGCCCACGGGTTATGGGCAGACGACATTCCCGAGAGCGTGAAGAAGCGTCGCAATAATGAAATGCTCGCGCTGCAAAACCGCGTCGCCGAAGAAGACAACGCCGAGCTGATCGGTTCGACGGTGCTGGTTCTGTGCGAAGGCCCGAGCAAGACGGCAGTCAAGCACGGCGACGACGACGCGCACAAAAATCAGCTGGTGGGTCGAACGGACTGCGACCGCATCGTGGTGTTTGATGGTAATCCACGTCTGGCCGGCTCAATGGTCGAAGTCGACGTGCATGACTGCACGCAGACGACCCTGCTGGGATCCATTGTGACGCGACAGGTCACGCATGACATGTCGATCGAATTGCCGGTCGTGTCGTAGAGGTGGCTGCCACGGAGGCGAGTTCTCATTCGCCGAGTATCGGACAGACCCAATCTCGTGGACTTTGCCGACGAAGAGTGAGACGATTCCGGGATTCAGAGTTTCCCGTTTGTCGAGGTCGTGATTGACCATGAATCGTTATCAGCGTCTGGCCTGCATTCTGTTCTGCGCCACGATCATCCTGCGGACCGGCCCGCACGTGCGCGGCGACGATGTGCCGCGGCAGCCTTGGTCGAAAATCGCAGCGTACCCGGGGAAAGGGCTCACGCCGCTGTACGACCTTGCCGCGAAGGAGCTGAAGCGGATTCTCACCGGCAATCAGCGCTGGGCGACTCTGCCACGGCCGATCACGCACGTGAGGCTGCGTTCGGACCGGGCTCCGTGCTTTGAGATGCATAACGGAGACACGTATTACAACAAACTGTACGGGAACGCTGAGGCCATTCGCTGGGCTGCGGAACAGGAATGGGATGGCGAATTCCGGCTACTACTCAACTCGTCGCTGCAGGCAGTTGGCGAAGACGACCTGTGGTTGACGGTCGACGGGTATCAACCCGTTCTCCGGTCTCTTCACCGCGGGAAGTGGCGAACTTATCGGCCACTCGGATCGGACAGGTTTTCACGAACGCGCCGCGCTCAACTGCGACTGGTGGAGGGCAGTTCGGAACGCTGGTGGCTGGCATCGGGTGCCGGACTCTTCCAGTTGCAGAAAGGAACGTTGCGTCGAGAGCGAATTCCCGGCTGGCCGGATACCGGTGTGCGCGGCGTTGTGAGTGATCACCAGGGACGGGTCGCTGCGTGGTCTCCGCAGGACACTGAGGGGCAGACCACTATGGCATTTTTTAACGACGGTGAGTGGAGCACTGCCACGGTTGTATCGGCCGATTGGAACGCGGCTGCGATTCGACCGGACGGGATTGTTGTTCTCGCAGGTCATCGCCGAGTTCGTTTCGCTGCGCCACCGGGCAGTGAATTGTCTGTTCCGTTTGCCGTGCCTCAATCTGAGGAGGACCCCGACAAATTGGCCCTCGGTCAGTTGCCGTTGGGTGATGATTGGATTCAACCACAGGGGCATTTCGCGTTGTCACCAAAAGGAGAGCTGTTGTTCCTGGCAGCGCGAGTTTCCGATGGTTCGCTGGGATTCGTCCGCGTCCCGTTGTTGGGCAACGCCGAATGGATCGAGTTCTCTGATCCCTCGCGCATCCAGCTTGCCGCGATGTCCGGCGGTGACTTTCTGATGCTCACGCGCGATCGCGGGATGTTTCGGTTGGCCGCCGGTTCACACGAGCCGCTGCTGGTCACCGACAAAGAAGAGACGATGGCCGACGATCGATTGCTGGGCTGTGATCATCGCGGTCGAGTGTATCTGGGACGCGGACGCGCAACGCTGGTCTTCTCGTCCGATGGCAAGCCAACCGAGTCAGTGCAGGTTGGCACGCAGTCCGTCGTTCGATCACCCGGTAGCGGGGCGAGGATCGGATATTCCGCCGCGCTCGACTCGACCGGACTGGTCTGGACGGTTGGGCCCGACGGAGCAGTTAACACGCTGGAACCGGGCAGCAAACCTGAACTCTTCGACGATCGACTGACCGATGCCGCGTCGCTGTGGCCCGGACGTGATGGTTCGATGCTGGTGCTTAACAAGAATGGTTCTGCCTCACTGGTGCTGGGTGACGGAACAATCGTAGCCGGGGCGACACTGTTCGAACTGGCATCTGCTTCACTGGCCCGGATGCACGCTGCAGCGCCGATTCAGTCCTGTGACAGACGAGAGGACCTGCGCAGCCAGGCGGGCTCTCGATTTCTGGCCTCTCCCTGGCTGGCGATCGGCGACAGCCTGTGGATCAGTGACGGGAAGACCGTCGATCGGTTGCGAACCGGCGGCGTGGCTGCCGAGGTGCAAAACGTTCAGACCGGAAACTTCGACCTGATGGGGCCACTGCGGAGCGGGCAACTGGTGCTGGCCGACAGGTCCAATTCCCGCATCACATCGTGGCACAAAGTGGACAAGCCCGATGGCGAAATGGCCGTTCAGCGTATCGGTGCTCCACCGGCCAAACAGGCCGGCGCGGGCACTTTGTCTCGGCCTGAGTCATATGCAGGAAGCTGGTATCTCGACTCACAGGGCTGGCTGTGGCTGCATCAGGGATTCGACCGCGTGTACCGCATCGAGTCGGCTGATGAGTGGTTCATGCTGAAGGATTTTGGTGCTCCCGTAATTGAGCACCCGGCCGGTTTCGTGTGGGGGAATCACAAGTCGCGCGTGTTTAACGGCTACCAGGTCGGCGGAACGAGCAAGCCGCGTTCATGCCGGCCGACATATCAGGAACACCTGACACCGCTGGTCGTCGAGAACGATGAAGTGGTTTGCCTGACACCGACCGGTCTGGCATGGCTGCGCTTTGATAGACAGTCTCCCGAGGGCGACGAAATCACGCGGTCGATGCCCATCAACTGGGGAGGCATCCCCGCGGCATTCGTCGGTGTCCGCGACCAGAAGCTGTGGGTCGTGGTGGAGAACGGTTCGGTCAGCACGCTCGTATCGGTCAGTCTACAGGGACAATGAACATGCTTCGCTTGATGAGTGTATCTGGAGTCGCGGCGCTGACGCTGCTGATCGGTATTGGCCAGGCCGATGACGATGACGTTAACGGACCGGAAATTGCGGACGTCGTCCTGACCGATGCTCAATGGCAACCGCTGCCACTCGGGATTCGGTCTGCCCTGGCCGATCCGTCAGGAAGAGTCTGGCTGCAGGACGGTCGCGGTTACGCCAAATGGGATGTGCAGCAGCTTCAGGCTCACATCGCGGAGCAGTTTGACCGTCAGGTTCCGCAGATTCGGAATGCTCACATCGCGCTGTTCGAACCTGAAGGCCGCGTCTGGTTTGTTTCGTATCAACTCCACATGGTCCTCGGTTACGACGGTGAGAACTGGATCACTCACTCGACCGTCGACACGACCAATCGCGTTTATGCACGCTGCCAGACGCGGGGTGCTCTGATCCATGCCGACGCACACCGCTACGCGGGAGACGCGGCCTGGCTGCTTGGGCTGCGGGGCGTTTACCGGTTCCAGAATGACGAGTGGTCTTATCAGGTCATGACCGGCGAGCGCGTGCCGTATGGCAAACACGTACGTTTGTCGGTCGAGCCACAGGGGAAACTCGCAGTGGCGTGGACGCTGGGTAATCAGGACGTGTGGCTGTTGCATCGCGGAAAATGGGCCATTCACAACGTGCCCGTCCATACGAAGCTTTCATCATTGACTCAACTGGTCGCCGAATCGTCACGGAGTTTCTTATACATCGACACCGAACGGCTGGTTCAGCGGGCGGTCCTTCAGGACAACGGCAGACTCGAATTCGAAAAACCGACGGGTGCTGATTCTGTACTGTTCGGCAAAGTCCGCGCCTCGAGAGTTAAGAACCTGTACGCGGACGAAACCGGTCGCGTTTATGTCCTTGCCGAAATGATCGACGGCGTCGATGCGGACGACGTGAACTCCGGTGGCGGCGACGGCTATGCCGGAGGTCTGATCACTGCCGGGCCGAACGGCGACGTGCGCGTGCTTCAGAACGACAGGAAGCTAATGAATGCGTTTGGCCGAACTGCCGGGCTCGTGCCGCGGGCGATTCTTACGCCGGGAAGTGAAGCGTTCTGGCTGCCCAACAGTTACGGGCGTGGCAAGCCGCTGCTGCTCGACCCTGTCACGCAGAAGCGACTGGGTCAGATTCCTCATCCGGGTTTCCGGGTCCTGCATGCGGTCGACCGCTACGGACGCGTTTATACGTCATCCTCGGCCACCGCCAGTGAAACTCATCCCCTGATGGTGTGGTCGCCCCACGGCCGCACCAATCCGTCTCTGCATGTTGTCTCTCACGAAATCGGACCGGGACCCGTCACTGTCAGTGGAGATGGCACAGTGTGGGCCACAAATCCCGAGGGACGATTGATCTGTCACACGAACAATGGCTGGCACACGCTGCCGGGTTCACCGTTTCCGGACAAGACGCGCGGACGCGCAACCGCCATCGAATCCATGATTCCCGGGCTGGACGGCATGGTGCTGGTTCAGAACGGCGATCGCGCGGCGCTATGCCAGCCGGGGAAGCTGATCGATTCGGGCGATCTGTTTCGAGTGATCGAAGATCAAAGGGACTGGCTGCAGTATGCCTTCGGACCCGACAAACCCAGGCCGGAGGAGAAGCTGGCACTGCAGATTGTGGTTGGTGGTGACGGGCGGATCTGGTGCCTGCATAACCGCGCGTTGCGCCTGCTGGACGGTGACTTGTGGTACGACGCCACCGACGCGTTGATAGCGGCCGGATCGAGACGTGGTGTGACGTCGATCCTCGCCCCGATCGGCGATGGCGAACGCGTCTTCGTGAGTGATCTGTCGCTGCGCCACGACGGAGGCCGCTCATTCTTCGGCCAGTTCGAAGAGGGAGAATTGCACTTCGCCAAAGCGCCGCACGTCCTGTCCCGGATGTCCGGCTTCGCAGGTTACAGTCTGCGTGACCGTGACGGCGCGCTGTGGATCGCATCGACACAGGGCCGAGCTGGAAACATGTCCGACGTCATCAGCGGGCAGGAATCCATACGAGTGATCGGTCCGAAACAGGATGTGTCGCTGGTCAATTCCGGGCATGCTCATCTGCAGGATCGTGCGGGCAACATCTGGTTCGGCCGCATTCGCGGGCAGCCAATCGATCAGGTGAATCTGTGGCGTGACGGACGGATCAATCAGAAACTGCGTGTGCCCGCCTACGCCGGCGAGCTGCTGTTCAGCGACTGCCCGGGTTCCGTGTACGCCTACACGAAAACCGGCCTGCAGCATCTGGTCGCCGCGGACCACCAGTGTTCGACATATCGAACCGGCACGCAGTACGACCTCTCCTGGCTGGACACGTCCCCTCACTTTCAGGCCTACAGTTGCCAGGGATTCGCCGTCTTCGCGACGCGCGGGCCCAATGTCGCCCACGTGCACTTTGTCTGCCTGCCACGCTGACCGCGAGACCGCCGCAGAGACTCCAGGTCCGTTACGACATTAACTGCTCTCGGGGTCGGGTTTGGCTGCCTGTGATTCCGTCGGCGTGGCTCTATCGAATTGCGACATCTGACGGAGCGCGTCGCCAACGTCAATGACCGGCAGGTGGTCGATGGCGGCGATGGCTTCTCGTGGTGCCTCGGTTAAACGCCTCAGATGCTCTCGTTCAAATTTGCGATCGCTCGAACGGAACTGGTACAGCATGACGCCAATTGTTGTGCCGATGATCGCGGCAAACGCCAGGACGTAAGGGATCAGACCCAGGTCGTTCGGCTTCTGTGCAGACCGCGGCTTGAACCACTTCAGTGTTCTGGCGAGAACCATTGGAGCGACGTGCAGCCGATGATCATGAGTGGGGTAACCGAAACGCTTGAAGTAGTAACCGGTCACTTCGACCAGCGTGCCGGACTGCAGCTGCATACCAGTTGGGATCCCTTCGGGAAGTTTCGTAAATCGAATGAGATACGGGTTCTCCGACCCCGAGTCGGCATTGAACATCACGGCCTCCCAGAGATCTTCAATACCGTGATCGTTCCGTCCCGGAGGGATCGCGATGAGCCGCCGAATCTCTCCCTTCACCGTGATCAGCCTGCCGATGAACTCCTGGGACTCGGTCATCAGCACGGCAAAGGCCACGTCATCCCGTGCGGCCTCCTGCTGCTTCTTCAATGGAATCTCACGAACTCGCGCGAGGGTGTCGTGGTACACGTCGCGTTCGGCGGAGCGAATTCCGACGGCGTTGTCTCGAATCCTTGCGATCTGCTCTGGCGCGAGACTGAAATCAGTGCCCAGCTCGACCGGTTCGCCGTCTTCGGAATGCCTGGGCGCCTTCTCGACTCGGATTACACCAAGCGGCAGTGGCTCGTCGTCCACCCGCGGATTGAAATCGATTTTCGGTCCTGCCGACGAACGTTGCGGAGTGGAATCGGTCGGCGATGTGTCGGTCCCCGGGTTTCCGGTAAGCCAGTACCAGGTACTCTCGCGCGATGCCATTTCAATCGACAAAAGCACAAACCCGATCAGCACGACCATCATCGCCAGTCGAAACTGGTCGCGGCGGCCCAGGTAAGGAGTGCGGTTGGACTTCTCGAAACGCATGCGCGAGGTTCTCGGTGGACGGTTTGGACGCGTGTCGAATTAAGTTCCCGAGTTCGTGAGCCGTAGGCGCTAGCCTCGGGCTCGACGCTAGCGCGTTCGGCTCACCAGATCGGGAAGTTAATTCTACACGCGTCCTAAGTGGACCGGACGGGCTGTGATTTATTCCTTGGCTCGATGATCAACGCGCTGTCACAGACCCCCTCTCCCTAACCCTCTCCCCGTGGGGGAGAGGGGACAGCCAACTGCTAATCAATTCTGGAGAGATCTTACCCGTACTTGGCGATCTTCGGCTCGGGGACTTCTTTAATCAGTCGCTCGATGATTGATTCCGGCGTGTAACCCTCTGCCTGGGCCTGGAAGTTCGGGGCGATTCGGTGACGGAGTACGGGAATCGCCACCCGCCGGATGTTCTCGACTGATACCGCTGGCTGGCCGTTCATGGCGGCCATGGCTTTGCCGCCGGCGATCAGATACTGACCGGCTCGCGGACCAGCCCCCCAGTCGATGAGTTCCTGAATGAACTTCGGACTGTCGGCTTCCTTGGGACGCGTTGCCCGAACGAGCCGAGTCACGTAGTTGATCGTCAGCGGTGCGATTTCGATCTGACTGATCTGTTTCTGCAGAAACACGATCGATTTCGCCGTCAGGACTCGGCGAACCTCAGATCGTTCCCCTGTAGCTGTTGCAGCGAGAATCCGTTCCTCTTCCTCCAGCGAGGGATAGTCGACCTTCACGTTGAACATGAATCGGTCGAGTTGCGCCTCCGGCAGTGGATACGTGCCTTCCTGTTCGATCGGATTCTGTGTGGCAATGACGAAGAATGGATCGGGCAGTTTGTAGGTTTCCTGCCCGACGGTGACTTCGTGTTCCTGCATGGCCTGCAGCAGCGCGGCCTGCGTCTTGGGCGGCGTGCGGTTGATTTCGTCGGCCAGAAGCACGTTCGTGAACACCGGCCCCTTCACGAATCGAAATTCGCGTTTGCCGGATTCGGTTTCGTCCAGCACATTGGTCCCGGTAATGTCTGAGGGCATCAGGTCGGGCGTGAACTGAATCCGCTTGAACTCAGCATCCAGGATCTTCGCGATCGTGCTGACAATGAGCGTCTTGGCCAGACCGGGAACACCCACCAGCAGGCAGTGTCCGCCGGTGAAAATGGCGGCAAGAATCTGATCAATGACGGACTGCTGACCGATGATGACCTTGTGCAGCTCATCGGTCATCAGGCCATGATGCTTGTTGAATTTTCCGAGGAACTCGTCGAAATCGCGTTTGTCGGCCACGGGGGTTCCGGTCTCAAACTGGTTCAAAGTGGGACGTTGCAGAGGTCAGATGATCGGGGGTGCTTCCTGTCGAGTCCAGTCATGACGGAGACTGCAGTGGATTTCGCTGAATCGAATCAACCGGCGGTCGAAGTCCGCTCGCTGAATTATTCGTATGCCGCGGGCCCGGCGGTGTTGAAGGACATCAGTTTTGAGATTCCATCAGGCGAGACCGTGGCACTGATCGGACCCAGTGGCGCGGGCAAGACAACGTTGCTGATGCATCTGAACGGCCTGTTGCCCGAACGTCTGCCGCCCGATTCGCAGGCCGCTTCCGTGGCCGTCCACGGCATTGCGGTACGACGGTCCACACTCAGGCAGGTCCGTCAGCGCGTCGGGTTCGTGTTTCAGGACCCGGATGATCAACTCTTTTGTCCGACTGTGCGGGAAGACGTCGCTTTCGGACCGCTTAATCTGGGACTCGAGCGGAGCGAAGTTCTGCACCGGGTCGAACTCAGTCTGGAACGCGTCGGTCTGAGCGGCTTCGAGAACCGCGGCACGCTGCAACTCAGCGTGGGCGAACGCAAGCGGGTGTGTCTGGCCGGAGTGCTGGCGTGCGAACCGGAAGTGCTGGTCCTCGATGAACCGTTCAGCAATCTGGATCCGAGATCGCGGCGCGGGCTGATCGAAATCCTGCGTGAGTTTCCCGGCAGTCAGATGATTGCGACGCACGATCTGGATCTCGTCGCTGAAATATGCAGCCGCGTCATTGTGCTGGACGGCGGGAAGCTGCAGGCGTTTGGTGACGTGCAAGCCATATTGTCAGACGAGGTGCTGATGGAGAAACACGGGCTGGAAGTCCCGTGGCGTCTGCGTTCACAGGCGAGTCCCTGAGGTCCTCACCAACAGACAGCACATTTCAGAACGATCGCTCGTACTCGCGGTCGAGGTCGACAATCCGGTAGTTGGGGTACGTTGGGACTTCCCAGTTCGCTGCGGGCATCGACGGGTTGACCTCGATCGATTTGATCTTCAGCGCCAGTTCCGTGCCGGTTTGTGGCCAGTTCAGCTCGATGCTGTGAGGCAGAGTCGTACCCGCCTGGCTCGAACGGAAGTCGCTCATCGAAGCGCTCGCAATCAGCCGCTCATTCGCGTCGTACAGTGCGTGTTCGGTGATCTGACCGAGTGGCAGGTCGACCACCATGATCCGCTGCATCTGCTGACCCTGCAGCGATTCGGCCGAAATCAGTCGCACCTGATCGGGAGTTGCCGGGTCGCGCAGCATCTGAACGCCGTTCGGGTCGACGGGGATTACTCCCAGTGCCTCCATCAGCCAGGACGGCGGAAACGGCAGCGGCATCGACGGCTGCTGCTCCAATACTGAATGCGAGCCTGTGAGAATATATTTTGGCTTGCTGGCCCGCATCCAGAACCAAAAGCGATCGTTGTTGGAGCCAAAGTCGACTTCGTCGCCGCGCAATGACGACGCCATCAACCGCAGATTTCGCGGGCTTTCAATACTCAATCGCGCGGACAGCTTCGGAGCCACGATGCCTTCGCCTCGTGCCGTGATGCGGACATCGGTCGATCGCCAGCCAACGAGCCGGGCGCGTTCGTTGTTGAGGTGCTCGAGGATTTCGTCCCGCGACGCATCGTGAGCAAGCACGCGCGGTGCTGGCGCGTTCTTGCGGCCCCAGAAGGGCCACAATGCGCAGCCTGAGGACGTAAGCAGCAGCACACAAAGGCATAACTCTGTGAGTCGTGTCGGCATCATCGGCCTTCCGTGGCTGATGTCGGGAATTGTCTGCTGCGTCGATTAACTGCACTGATCCGGCTGGCGGTCAATTGCGTGTCACGAATTCCATTCTTCGGCGAGCTGAGTCGTGAGTGCTGCCTGCAATGACGTGATTTCCTCTTCATCGAGTTCCTGATCGGGGATCTCGAATTCGCCTTCCGCGTGTGTTCCGTGAAGCTGCAGGAAGTCGTTGCCGTCGTCATCCCGTCGCGAGCCTTCCAGTCGCAGCCGCCGCTTCTTCAGCAACAGAACAGCCAGAACGTACCGCATTCGATCGTGACCGGGATTCGGCTCCTCGCAAAGTTGCTCGAAATACGCCATCAGACTGTCGGTATCGACTTCCTGCGACTTTGACGAATCCTCGGGCACGACGGTAATCCATTCGCCCACGGCATCTTCCGGCGGGCCAGTCCAGCCTTCTTCGGAAAAGTCGAGCCGCAGCATTTGGCCATCCCGATCAACAAGCACACTGTGAGACCGACTTCCGGGCTGCAGCGGCTGGCCGGTCGCGGCGCATGTCTTTCCAATCGACTTGAACTGATAGTCCACGCCCGTGTCGACTCCCCGTGAATTCACCTGAAATGAAAACCGGCCGGAATGCTACCCGAGACAGAAAAACGGCCTCAAGACGGACTTTTTCGCCGCGATCGCAGATCTGTTGGACCGTCAAAACCTGGGAGCAGGGCGTTGATGCAGGTTCGGAGAATCAACGAGCAGACTCTACGATTCCGTACTCCTCCCGATACGCCACAGGCAACCGAGCATGATCGCACGCATCTCTGGCATCATTCAGCAGCTTCTTCTGATCTGGCTGGTGTTGTTTTCTGTGGTCGCATATTTCTGGATCGATCTGGCTGGGGTGGATTCCCTGGACCCGTTCGCAGCGACGCGGCCGGCACTGGGACTGATGATCTCGCTGACGATGTTCTGCATCGGTTGCCTGATCACTGTCGATGAAATCGATGAGGTCTTCCGTCGCTGGCCGACGGTGTTGGGCGGGACGGCGATCCAGTACTCGGTCATGCCGCTGCTCGCGTGGGGCTGTGGCACTTTGCTGGGGCTCGAACGCGAGTATCTGATTGGTGTCATCGTTGTTGGTTGTGTGCCAGGGGCCATGGCATCGAACGTATTGACCCTCGCAGCTCGCGGGAACGTCAGCTACTCGATCAGCCTCACCACCAGCGCGACCATTCTGTCACCGTTGATCGTGCCGCTGGCGTTTCAGTTGACGTTGAGCGCATTTGTGGAGATCGATCCGGCGGCCGAAGCTGTCAAACTCCTGCAGCGTGTTGTCGGTCCGGTCGTAATCGGACATCTGTTGTGTCGATTCTGGAGTCCAGTGGCGCGGGGCATTCAACCGCTGGCTCCGATCGTCGCCAACGCGACGATTGTCTGGATCATCGCTGTCGTGGTCGCGCTGAATCGAGATCGCCTGGCTGACGCATTCTCGGGACACGCGGTCGGCGCCGGGTCAATGCTGCTGGCCCTGCTCGTCATCAATGGGCTTGGTTACTCGGCCGGGTATGGAGGCGGTCGTGCATTACGACTGCCCGAACCCATGCGGCGCGCATTGACACTTGAGGTTGGCATGCAGAACGCGGGACTGGGGACGTTTCTCGTCCTCGACCTGTTCGAAAACGAACCGGCCGCGGCGATTCCGACGGCAGTCTACACGTTCGGGTGCATGCTGACGGGAACGATGCTGGCTCAGTGGTGGGGGTGGAATGATCGGCGAGAGGCAGGTGATGTGCCGGGCGACGGAGAATCGCCAGTGACGCCGGAAACGGAAGGAGAGGTGGAAGTGAAGTGAGACAGGAGATTGGTGGTGACGGTACGGGAAAGAGAGTCACGCTGGAGAGGATCAGTCGAGTCGCTCGCGCAGTTCGTCTCTCTCCTTACGGGTGACTTCGAGATCAAACATCAGATATTTGATGTCGAGCCGAAGCTGCGAGAGTGCTTCCTGTACGAGGGACAGGATTCGGCGACGACGCTTCACCGAGTCAACCACACGACTGTAAACAGGTTCGAGATCCTGCTGGTGGTGCTCGGGTAGCGCCGCGATTGCCTTGGCCAGATCGACCAGTTCCCTCGGCAAATCGCTTTCGCCTGTTTCGGGAAATCGGGACGTGGAATTCATGGGCGCTGGTCTCCTGAGATAGTCCGCGAAGTTGACCCAGATTGTGCCCCTGCCTCGAACGATTCTCAACCCCTTGCCTCTAAGCTCCGATTGGATTGAGACTTAGGTGCTCCGGGGACAGGGGATTGTCAGTTTGCATCACGTTGCGTTCTGGCAACGCTTCATCTTGGTAGATTCCGTAACCTGTTTTAGACTCCGGGAGTTACGGCCACGCGGCTGCCATCATTCGGCTTTGATTCAGGCCTGCCTTTGTCGAACGGATTGATGCCAGTTTCGGCGAAAAAGTGCCAGTTGTTGACGATGGGCAACGGAATGCCCGTCCTGTACCGGCTGCGAAGGACTGCGAATATTGTTCGGATTCAGGGATGAGTCTGCGACGGAAGGTTCCCACGCTGTGCCTGGGAGCATGCACCGGGACGCCGCGCATTCCCATCAGCGGCGGAGCGCCCACCTTGCAATCATGGGCCGATTGCTGCTGCTGTTGCTGCCGGTGCTTCCGGTGACGGCCGCAGATCACCTGAATGGCTTCGACGCGGCTGAGCCTTCATGGCAGGTTGTCATAGCCAACGCTGCCGACGCACGTGTGCGGGTGCAACGACGAAATCGATTCATCCGCCATAGCGGACAGGCGTCTGAGAACATCGAAATCGATGCGTTTCGAGATAATCCGACCATCCGGCTTGAGCATGCTCTGCCACCGTCAGCGCCGATCGAAGATCTGGAGCTGTCGCTGCAGATGCGATCCAGCCACACCGGGGCTGTCGTCTCACTCAGACTCGTTTTCCCGAAACAGGTTGACCCTCGTAGTAATCAGACGCTGACGGCATTGCTGCGCGGCGAGGCATACCTTGATCCAGGCGACTGGCAAACTCTGCGGGTCGACGTGTCCAACGAGGCCCTACGCAATCGCATCACGCGGTTGCGCGCCGAGCTACAGGGAAAATCACTCGATCTTGAGAATGCGTTCTTCGACCGGGTCGTTGTCGAGACGCGGTTGCGAAAAGGCACCACCGAGTTCTTCTTTGATGATCTGCGCTGGACTGGCTATGCGTCGCCGCAACGGGACATTGTGCCCGTCAACGCAGAGGTTCGTCCGCAACGGCGTCGCGTCGAGATGCGGCACGACCGGATTCTGATCGATGGCCGGCCGTCGATACCAATCTTCGCCCCGCATCACGGGGAACCGGCCAGTCGCCTGCGCGAAATCGGGATCAACGTGGTCTGGGTCGATAACTACCAGGACCGCGATCACATTCTCGATCTGCAGCAGCATGGTTTGTGGGCCATGGCGACGCCTCCACGCGGAATCGCATCGGCCCCTGATGCGTCCGGCAAAGTCGTCATCAAACTCGACGGATTCGAGCGAGAGAACCCGAACCCCGGGATTCTGTTCTGGTATCTCGGGACACGCATTCCTGGTGACGCTCGCGAAATCGTCGACAGCCAGGTTCGGCTGGTCCGCTCGGAAGACAAGTTGCAGCGCCCGATCTTCGCAGACATCGGCGGCGGCGGTCTGGAGCGGTCGTACTCGCGCGTGCTGGATGGCGTCGGACTGACGCTGCATCCTCTGCAAACGGCCTACTCGACGCTCGACTACCGCCGCTTCCTCAGCCTGAAGATTCGGCAATTGCTGCCAGGAACATTCGTCACGACCTGGATACAGACCGAGATCGAGCCCGAGGATGGAGTGCTTAAGTCGCCGCTGCCCGTTGTCGAACCCGAGCAGATTCGGCTGCTGACATGGACCGCGCTGTCCGCTGGAGTTCGCGGAATTGGTTACTGGAAATCGACCAGTTTCGACTCGACATTTCCGGGTGCGCGGGAACGCGAGCTGATCATCGCCATCATCAGTCAGGAGATCGAACTGCTGGAACCGTGGCTCGCCACGCGGTCGGTCATTGAGCACCGCACGGTTCCGATCTCCGGGATCAGTACGGCCGGCAAGGGCAGACGATTCGATCCGGACAGGAACAACGTGTCTGGTGTGGGTGCGATTGAACAGCGGCAACGTGCCGCGGAACTGCGGGCCCAGCGAGAGAAGCAAGCCAGCGGGAAACCTCGCCAGGAGTCGATCGAACTCTCGCTCATCCATGGACCGAACGGGCAATTGCTGATGCCCATCTGGCATGATCCGGACACGCAATTTGTTCCCGGTCAGATGGCGTCCCGCAATCTTGAAATGGTGATCCCTGGCATTGAGGACACGGCAACCATCTGGGAACTCTCCACAACCGGAGTGCGAACTGTTCCGAGTACTTCGAGTCCGAGTGGCAAACACATTCGACTGGACCGGTTTGATCAGGTGGCCGCTCTGGTGGTGTCGACGGATCCCAACTGGGGCAACATCCTGCGATCACGCATCAACACGATCAAAGTCCGCAGCGCCGCCTTATGGCTGGAACTGGCAAAGGCCCGGCTGGAACGCGTCCGCAAAGTTGATCACGAGCTGCAGCTTCTGGGCGCGGGACAGCCAGACGGACCGCAGCTTCTCGACCAGGCTGCAATGTATATCAAGGCCGCCGAGCGAGATTATCAGCGCAACGTGACCATGCGACCGGACTCGGGACAGCCGACGCGGTCGGGCTTTCCGCAAAGTCATCTCGATGTGGCTTCCATCCGTTGGAATGCGGAGGCGGCGCTGCAGACGCTCCGCATCCTGCAACGCGCTCACTGGGACGAAGCAATCGCAGGACGCGGGTCTCCACTGTCGAGTCCGTATACGGCGTGCTTTCAGACACTGCCCGAGCACTGGCGGCTGGTCCGCCGAATCGGAGCCAGTCCCGTGGCCGGAATCGAGAACCGACTTCCATCGGGCAGTTTCGAGCGGACGGACAGTCGCCAGATGCTGGACGAAGGCTGGCGCAATATTCAGCCGGAACTGGAAGGAATTCGTGCGGCTGTCGAGATCACGACTCTGCAGGGCAGCAAGAACTCGATCCTGCGGATGCTGAGCCTGAAGACCACCGAGGGAGAACCGCCGATCACACTGCCTGCAACTCCGCTGGCTCTGGAGACACCACCGGTGAGTGTCGAGCCGGGGCAGATCGTCCATATCAGTGGTCGCATCCGCATCCCGTATCCCGTGAGTTCGACGCTGGAGGGAGTGACGCTTGGTGAGAACCTGACGGGCACACGGTTGCGCTGGACGGAAGCGGATCAATGGGAGTCGTTCGAGATGATCCGCGAAGTCAACAGCGCGGCGGACCTCAAGCTGCGACTGACGTTACACGGACTGGGTGAAGTCTGGTTTGACGATCTGAAAATCGTTGTGTCCGACCTGGCTCCCCCGCGACGCTCGTGAGCTCGATCGTGCCGGAAGCGATAGCCCCGCAGGCGGCGACGGCTTATCGTTCCCTGTTGTCGCGTGACCGGTCCGCTTGTTTCGGGTCAGCGATTCTTCGGCCTCCGTGTAGAGACGACAAATGACCAACTCCGTCACACTGACAATCGACGGACGAGAGTTGACCGTGCCGACTGGCACGACGATCTGGCAGGCGGCTCGGGACGCCAGCATCGACATCCCCGTGTTGTGTCATTCCGATCGCATGGACCCGGTTGGCGTCTGCCGCATGTGTGTTGTCGATGTGGGCGACCGCGTGCTGGCTGCATCCTGCACGCGCGAATGTCAGTCCGGCATGGCCGTCGACACAAATTCAGAGAAGGTCGAGTCACACCGACGAATGCTCACCGAACTTCTGCTGAGCGAACACGAATCACCGTGCGCACGAGAGACGTCGACCGGTGACTGCGAACTTGAAGCACTCGGACGACGGTATTTGAAGGATGAAGGCGGAAGGGTTCGGAAGGATGAAGGCGGAAGGATGAAGGATGAAGAGGCCGCCTCAATTCATCCTTCATCCTTCATCCTTCAGCCTTCAGATCTTCCTTCCGACGTCAGTTCGCCGGTCATTGCGGTCGACCATTCGGCCTGCATTCTGTGCGACCGATGTGTGCGGGCGTGTGACGATCTGCAGTCAAACGAAGTCATCGGTCGGAGCGGCAAGGGACATACCGCCCAGATCGCATTCGATCTCAACAATCCGATGGGCGACAGCACATGTGTGGCGTGCGGTGAGTGCGTCGCGTCGTGTCCGACCGGGGCGTTGACTCAGAAGACTATCTCGCTGCCGGTGGTGCCCCGAGAGGATCTGACGGCCGTCGACAGTGTGTGCCCCTACTGCGGCGTCGGCTGCGCGGTGACGTTTTACTCGCAGGAAAACCGCATCGTGATGGCCGAGGGCCGCGAGAGCCCGGTGAATCACAGCCGGCTATGTGTCAAAGGTCGGTACGGATGGGACTATGCAATGCATCCGCAGCGGCTGACCACGCCGTTGATCCGACGCGACAACGCGTATCCCAAAGGTCCGCTCTCCGGCGAAGTTCGAGACTCGGTCAGCCGACGGGCAGGCGGTATCGTCGATTATGACGAGGTCCTGCCGGCGTTTCGTGAAGCGTCGTGGGACGAAGCTCTTGATCTGATTGGTGAGAAACTGTGCGGTATCCGTGACGAGTTCGGCAGCAATGCACTCGCGGGATTCGGCTCGGCCAAGTGTTCGAACGAGGAGGCGTATCTGTTCCAGAAGCTGGTACGCGCTGGTTTCGGAACGAACAACGTCGACCACTGCACGCGGCTGTGTCATGCGTCGTCCGTCGCCGCGCTGATGGAGACAATCGGGTCCGGCGCGGTGACGAATGTTTTCGCTGATGTGGCTCGTTCGAGCGTTGCTCTGGTCACCGGCAGCAACGCTCCGGCCAATCATCCGGTGGCAGCGACGTTCATGAAGGAAGCTGCGAAGAACGGAACCGACCTGATCGTCGTCGATGTCCGGCGAAATGAACTGGCGAACTTTGCCACTCACTTCGCTCAGATTCAGCCGGGAAGTGACGTTGCGTTCTACAACGCCGTGATGCATGTGCTGATCACCGAGGGGCTTGTCGATGAGCCGTACATCGCACAGCACACAGAAAACTTCGAGCACGTCCGTGACCTGGTCCTCAAAGAGTTTCCACCGGAAGAAGCCTCGCGGGTGTGTGGTGTGGCCGCTGAAGAAATTCGAGCCATTGCGAGGACCATCGGAAAAGCCACACCGCCGGGCGGTGGCGGATCGATGCTGGTCTTCTGGGGGATGGGGATTTCGCAGCACACACATGGGACGGACAACGCACGCTGTCTGATTTCGCTGTGTCTGATGACGGGCAATGTCGGAAAGCCAGGCTCGGGACTGCACCCACTGCGCGGCCAGAACAACGTCCAGGGCGCCAGCGACGCCGGGCTGATTCCGATGGTCTTCCCGGATTACCAGTCAGTCGCGGACACTGTAATCCGGCAGAAATTCGAGGCCGCCTGGGGTCGCACGCTCGATCCCAATCCGGGACTGACTGTTGTCGAGATCATGCACGGCGCGATCGATCGGACGGTCCGCGGAATGTATATCCTGGGCGAGAACCCGTTCATTTCGGATCCGAACAGCAACAAGGTGCGGAAGGCTCTGTCGGCGCTCGACTTCCTCGTCGTGCAGGACATCTTTCTGACAGAAACCGCCGAGTTTGCGGACGTCATTCTGCCCGCCAGCAGCTACTTCGAGAAATCCGGCACGTACACAAACACGGACCGCCGCGTGCAGGTTGGACGTCCGGTGCTTGAGTCGCCCGGCGAGGCTCGCGCGGACTGGCAGGTGATCTGCGAGATCGCCGGTCGAGTCGGACTGCCGATGTCTTATGCGTCGCCGGCCGAAGTCTTCGATGAATTCACATCGCTCACGAAGAACTACAAAGGACTGACACACGACAACCTCGGATCGACCGGAAAACTGTGGCCGTGTGCTAATCCGGAGACAGACGACGGCGCGCAGATTCTGTTCGGTGATGGCTTTCCCACCGCATCCGGTCGCGGCCGATTCGTACCGTGTCTCTATCAGCCAGCGGACGAACTACCGGACGAGGAATACCCATTCGTGCTCACGACCGGGCGTGTTCTGGAGCACTGGCACACGGGCAGCATGACACGCCGCAGTTACGTTCTGAACTCCATCGCACCGGACGCCTTTGCGGCGATGAACCCTGGCGATCTCTCGCGGCTGGATTTGCCTGCGGATGAGATGATTGCAGTCAGCAGCCGTCGCGGCACGATCCAGTTGCGCGTTCGCTCCGACGACAGCATCGAGTCAGGCTGCGTCTTCATCCCGTTCCACTTCCGGGAAGCCGCCGCCAATGTTCTGACAACCGACGCACTCGACCCCTACGGCAAGATACCAGAGTTCAAGTTCTGCGCCGTTCGAGTGGACGTCCCGGCCACGGTATAGACCGCGATGGGTCATTACGCATCAACTGAGTCGGTTCGTTGGCGGGTGTTGTCCGAATCGTACCCACATTCCTCGCACGGTGACGATTTGCGACCGGTTCATTCGGAGAGCGACGATTGTGGCTCGCCCGGTCGCCGACAGTCCGACCAATTCGGTATCGTTGGCAGTCCACGAGAAATGATCCGACCAGGAGTCGGAGTGAGGACGATACAGTGGCACGATCTTCTGCGTCCTGGGATCCAGTGCGGAGATACGGTCAGCCTTGTACCGATTGCACGCGGGACAGGCGAGGCAGAGATTCTCGAAGGACGTCGCGCCGCCACTTGAACTGGGCTCAATGTGTTCGATCTCGAAGATCGCGGCACTCAACTCTTCCGCCGTTTGGCAGTAAGCGCAACAGTCGCCAAAGTGCTGTCGAATCCTGCGTCTCAGGTCGACTGGAATATAGACGCTCACGGTCAAACAACTTCAGGCTGTTGTTGAGCGAGCGTGTGGCGAGCGCGAGCCTTGATAATCGTCAACTGATCCACGTGAGCAACGAGGCGGTCCAGTTCCACAATCTCATCCGCTAACAGCGAGCTATCTCTGTTTCGCGTGAGAAGCTCATCGAGTCGTTGCTGCGCAGCGGGCGCCAGCTTGCTTTCAGCCAGAGCCTCCAATTCTGCGATGCTTAGTGACGTAAGCAGTTCAGGAAGATCGTTCATCGGGCAATTCTCAGTTCGATGGCCTATGCGGCAGAACGTCGAGTCCATCGTACCACAGAGTCTTGAGACTCGTAGTCCTGATTCCCCTGGGATGAACGAGCCTACTCGACCGGACGGTCTTCAAGGCGGACTGAGAGGCTGATCGATTTTCCGGCGCGGATAATAGACACGTCGACTGTGTCGCCAGCTCGGTATTTGGACGCCAGCGCCAGCAGGTCGCTGACGCTTTCTACCTTTTCATTGTTAATGGCAGTTATCTGATCGCCCAGCAGGATCCCGAACCCATCGTCGCGACGCATCGGCAGGATTCCTGCCTTGTCGGCCGGGCCGTCAGGTATGACCTGTTCAACCAGAACTCCCTGCAGTCGCACGCGGCCGATGACAACGTTTTCGCGTAAGGCGACGCCCAGCCAGGCTCGACTGATCTGCCCGTCCTGAATCAGGTCCGGCACGATGACGTTGACCACGTCGACGGGGATCGCGAATCCAATGCCGTTTGATCCCCCGGACTCGCTGTAGATCGCCGTGTTAACACCAATCAAGCGACCCGCGCTGTCCAGAAGTGGTCCACCGGAGTTGCCGGGATTGATTGCGGCATCCGTCTGAATCGCACCGTGAATCTTGCGGTCCGAACCGGTTGGTACGCGGCGGTTAAGTCCACTGATGACACCCGTCGTGAGCGTGTGATCGAACTCGAACGGGCTGCCGATCACGAATACTTTCTGACCAACCTGCAGTTGGGCAGACTGTCCCACCGCGATCGGTGCCAGTTTTCCGGCGGGAGCATCGATCTTCAGCACGGCCAGATCGTGAGACTTGTCGAACCCCACCAGACGTGCTGAATGGTGAGAGTTGTCGTGCAACGTGACCATCGCCGCCTGCGCATTTTCGATGACGTGCAGGTTCGTGACGATGTGGCCACGAGTATCCCAGACAAATCCGCTGCCAGTGCCAGCCTTCAGCGTCTCGACGTCGAGCGTGAAAACATTCTGCAGTTGGGCGACAGACGTGATATGAACAACGCTCGGCGAGACCTGACTGAAAAGCTCGATCGTCGCCGTCTCGTCGGCGGCAAGGTCTCCGCGGGGAGTCACGGTTCGCGGCTTCGCGTTCGGATTGAACAGCGACGAGTGCCAGAAGGCTTGTCGATAAGCCATCACCGCCGTCAGGCCCAGCAGCAGCACAATCAGCCACGCGTTGATGCGAAAACTCGGTGATGGCTCCGGAGACAGTGGGCGAGGGCTGGCACGACGCGACATCATGTGATTCCGGTGATCTTCTCGTTCAGGTTCTCAACAGCCGTCTTGAATCGGATTTGCAGTTTCTCTGGCAGGTCGCCGAATCCGTCGAGAGTCGATTCTGTCAACATCCGGGCCGAACGCTCAAGGGCCGAAGTGACTCGCTTGATGGCCTGCTCGGGATTGAGTCCGACCGGCTGTGAATCACCAGAACCTTCCTCGCGCGGCGCGCTACCGGCGTCCTTGCGAAATGGAGCGTATCCGGCTTCGGTATCTCCAGCACCACCTGTTACGGCGTCGATTCGGTTTCCGCTGGCCTGACTTTCCTCCAGGGAATCAGATGTGGGGCGTGATCCATCGTCCTCACCGAAATGTTCGGGGACGATCTGCAGGATCGCGTCTCCGTAACCGGGATTCGAATAATCCCGGTCGAGATCGGCTTCGGCTTCGACGGTGAGATCCTCGCCATGCTGCATTCGCCGCCAGGCCTTCATTTCGGCCACGGTCGCCTGATTCTCTTCGGCCCAGGCAAGACACTCAGGCGAATCGTTCCATGTCAGGGCGACGTAATAATGCGACCACTTCAACTGCGTGTAGCCGCCGCGGACATCGTCGAATGTCTCCCACACACGGCGACGCTGGTAAACCTGATCGCCACTCAGCCCGACCATCGATCCGAAGTCGGCGTCGGTACGGTCTTTGGCGTATCGTTGCGTCCACTGGGCGGCACATTCACCGACCGTCCAGTTGCAACTGCTGATCGCCCGTTGCGCGGTAGAGACTAGTTCCTGTTCGGTTTCCGGAGCTTCGACAGCAGTCGTCATGAGTCAGTCGTCCATGGTTTCGCGTGATCCAACGAAAAGACGGTTTCGCCCCCGCCTGCCAAGGTCCGGGGATGCTATCGAGGCGTGATCATTGAATCCACAAGCTTCTGCTGACAGAGAAGTGACACGTTTTCAACACGACGGTCCCGGCGCCGGCAGCAGATTCGCGACCGCCGCCGCCGCATCCGGTCGAGCGAGCGACCTCATGGCGGATCGCATTTCATCCAGCCGCACGTCGTCCGTCATCAGCTGCCGCAGGGATTGACTGAGATCAACCGGTTTGGAAGACCTATCGGGCGCTCCCTCAACCAGCGCTGCCCCTGCGTTCTCGAAGATGCGGGCGTTGGCCGTTTGATGATCGTCGGCTGCATGTGGATACGGGATCAGAATCGCCGGAACGCCACTCGCGGCAAGTTCGGTCAGTGTCGTCGCTCCGGCGCGCCCGATGCAGAGACTGGCCTGGCCGTACACCTCGGCCAGGTCGGGAAAAAACGGCTGCACGATGTGCTCGATGTGCAGCCGCTCGTATGCGGTTGCCGTCGCCTCTGCGCCTTCTGGCCCGGTTTGATGCACAACCCGCCACCCGAACAGGGCCGTCATTCCCATGTCTTGAATGGCAGACACGACCGAGTCATTGATTTGTTGCGAGCCCAGACTTCCACCGACAACCAACAGTGTTCTGGTTTGTGACGTCGTGTATTGGCGATCGACCGAATTGCCAGCAACTGCCTGGTGCAGCTTTGCAATCGACGAGCGGAGCGGGTTTCCAGTGACATGAACCGTCGCGCCGCAGGGCAGCCTTTGTTGAGATTCCTGAAACGTCAGGCAGATCGGAAACCAGCGGGCCAGCAGTCGGTTGGCGCGTCCCGCGACGGCGTTCTGCTCAAGAAGCAATACGGGGACGGCCTCGCGTCCCGCAGCCAGTACGACGGGTACGCTGACGTAGCCTCCCAGTCCGATCACGGCCGTCGGACGATCGCGGCGCATAGACGCGCGTTCTCGCCGATAAGCCTGCCAGTGTGAACGAAGAAAACTCAACGGTCGGCGCCGGAGTTGCGACAGCGGTAGAACGTCGTGGGCAGAGCGTTCGTAGCCTGTCTCGCTCAGCATCTGTTCTTCAACAGGCCGGCCCGAGCCGACAAAGCGGATGCGGCAATCGGACTCACAGCGGCGAAGCTCATCGGCGACGGCCAGTCCGGGTGCCAGATGACCTCCCGTGCCGCCCCCGGCGAAAACGAACAACCGGCCGCTCATGTGAACTCGTATGTTCTGCCGGGCTCGCTGACCTCGACGTTCTTGAGTCCCAGATCAGCCAGTTCCTGTCGGACGATTTCGTCGTGCGCCGTTTTGACGTGGATCGCGTATCGCATGACGTCCGGATCGTTCAGCTTCGCCTGTTCTACAAGAAACATGGCCGGGGTAAGGTGCGCGGCGATCTCGGCCAGCCAGTCCAGGTTGTTGGGGAAACTGCACTCCAGAAAGACGGCCTTCAGATTGTCTTTGGCATTGAGCAGTTCCCACACACGCTCGGTTGGATTCGTGTCCGACACGAATCCGATCGAAACGTTGCCGTCATCAACGATGAATCCCAATACCGGCACAACGTGATCGAGATCGACCGGCGTGATCGTCACACCGTCGGCTTCGATCGGTTCCTCGCTGCGGATTTCCTGCAGCTTGAGAAACGGAGTTTCGCGGGCGCCAAGGGCAATGAAATCCGGCCAGACGCGATTGTTGAATGTGTGCTGCTGCAGTACGTCCAGGACGTCCTCGTTGCCATACACAATGGGACATTCGGGCGTGGGCGCGTAAACGTTATCGATAAACATCGGGAGTGAAGCGTGGTGATCGGCGTGCGAGTGCGAGATGAAGACATGCTTGACTCGCTGCTGGATCTCCAGCGGACTGACAATGCCGATCGCGCCGGCGTCGATCACGATGGAATCGTTGACAACGTACGACGCCAGAATCTGCTGTCGAGAGCCCGGGCCGACCGAGGATTCCAGGATGGTGATTTTCACAGAACTGACCAGTCATTCTGAGGGGAGACACGCCGTGACTTCGGGCGAGTCGGCAGACGCTGTCATTTGGAGGTCATCTCGATGACCCCATCCCAATCCTTCGGTGGTTCGTTTTGGTTATCCGCGATATAGGTAGTGAGGAAGTCGCACGTGTGGTCCTCGGCAGGCATCTGATTCAATAGCTGCAGAGCATCCGGCCAGCGACGCTCGGACAGGGCGTCTACTGCCGCTTCAAATGTTGCGATCGCTGCGTCGCTGATCCGCGGATCCATCGCAACCGGTGGAAGCAATTCGTAAACGACGGACGAGTTGTTCATGCCATACGGGCGAACGCGTCCCAGTTTGCGGCATCGAAGTTCAGTTGTTGGCAACTTGCGAACGTCGGCGGCGGTCAATTCGTCGATCAGAATCGGAGCCTGCACGTGTTTCGTCATCGTCTCGAGACGAGCTCCGATGTTGACCGGCGGTCCGAATGCCCCGACTTTGATTTGTTCCTGAGCGCCGATTTTTCCAGCAATGGCTCGGCCGTGGGCGACACCGATGCCGACATTGAACCCGAACAAAGGACTGTTGGGATCGCTGGTGGCCTTCTGGAATCTCTGCTGGATGTAGATCGCGGCACGGCAGGCGGCGACAGGACCTTCCGGAGGCGGACTCGGCCAGCCCCAGAACCCCAGAGCCGCATCGCCCTGAAAATCGGCGATCACACCGTCGTATTGCAGAATGCCGGCCGTCATCACACCGAGGGCGTCACCGACCTGATTCAGCAGTGCATGCAGGTCGTCCTTGGCCGCTTCGGCTTTCTTCGAGAAGCCTCGAACATCGCAGAACAATACGGTGATGTCGGATTCACGCGGTTCGAGCACTTTCTCGATATCCGAACCAGAGGTCCGCACCGCCTCAATCACTGCGGGTGAGAAGAACTGGGCCAGTCCGGCCTGCTGTTGTTCCAGAGACTTCACTTGCCGAATGGAGCCGATGAAGTCGGCAATCAGCTCGGTAAACCTCAGGTCGCCTTTGAGATCACTTTCAGTAACGGACGTTGCCCCCGGGGAGCCGAATTGTCCGGTGACGTACAGAGCCCAGCCCTGGCTGGCTTCGCCTTTCAACGGAAGGCAGAAGGCCCAGTCCAGGCTGCCACTCACAGTGAATGCGGGGTTGGATTCCTCGGTGTCCTGCCAGATATGCAGCACGCCTTCGCCACGGTTAATTGCTGCCGTCAGCAGGCGTCGGCTGGGCGAAAACCGGCCGACATCCTCATCCCGACTGTCCCACCGCATCATCAGTGGTTTTTCATCCGGAGTCGGATTCGCAGAGTATTGCACGCACGCGGCGGCCCGAGCATGCGGCATCGCGTCGAGCATGACGGAGATCACACGTTGGGCGAGTTCCTCGTCATTTCGCGCACCCGAGATCGCAGACGGAAGCCGGGTCAGTACGTCCAGCCGCTTTTCGGCGTTGTGGAACTGGAACTGCCGCAACTGGTCCGGACCGAACGAATGCTCCTCGACATGCGAGCCCGATGCGCCGTCCGCGATATCCGCCGCGACAAACTGAAACAGTGTCTGCCCGATCCGGAATCCCTGTCCCGCTGCGATCACAAACTCCGACGTGTCCACTTCCTCGAAGTAAACCGGATTTCGTGCCGAATCGAGTCGCTTAATATTGAGCTGGTCACCGCCCAGTTGAACTTCACAGTGCTCGCGTGATATCAGCAAATCCCACGGAACGGCCCAACCACTGCGCGGAGCCCGACCCAGGCGCACGACCTCGCCGGGCGGCAGTTCCCGTCGCCACTGTTGCGTGGGTTCGGGGCCTGTGACAATCAGCTCCATCATAAGAGATGTGTCCTGGCTTGTGGTCACAAGTTCAGATGGGATAACCGCCTGAGTAATCTCAAACACGAGAACGGGCGCTGTGTACAGTTTAGACCCGTGAATTGAGGCCGTCACTCCACGAGGCCAACTGGTTGGTCCATCCGTGCCGCGATGTGGCGTCGATCTGCGATGGCCCTCGCAGAAAATCCACCTTTAGACTCTACCCGAATTATTTCCGGACCAGCAACAACAGTCCGGCTCTGAGCCAAGTCTGTCGAGGTCCATTGGCAGTCAACCGGACAGATTGCCATTTTCGGTGCGACCGGAGACCAATGCCGGCATGGAGGCGGCCAGGTTGTCTCGCGTCTACCGGTAAGACCGCAACAGTCACGTCAATTTGACCTGCTCTGGCTGACCAGCAAGCGTTCTCTGACCGCTGTCGCTCCGCGCATCCGGACCAACCGGACGAACCACAATCTTTCCTGCACCCGCACGAGCCGTTTCGTCCGGAAAGTTTCTGCAGGTGGTAGAGTTTCACGGGCACAGTGGACGATGCACTCATCTGCTGGCTTCTGGTCCGTAATTCCGGACTCTGGGGCATCTGACTGTCCGGGTAACACACAACAGCTGACAGTCAGGTCACCCGAGTTCTGAGTTTTCAGATCAGGCGTGCCAGCACAGAGTTCTGTGCGTCAGCGTCCCGCCCGCGTCCCGAGACCACCCGATTTTTCTCCGGGACGACATGCGATTCTGCCAGTACCGAACTGAATTATGCCTGACTCCCCCGTCAGGCGGATCGAATCTCCGTCAGGTTCCCCTCACCACACAGACGCATTCGTATCGCGCTGTGCGGTTGCCTTTTTGCCCGACGGAGATCGAGTGCATGGAGGAGGACAGCCCGTCTCATCGATTGACCGAGGTCCTCAGAATGATATTTGAAGATGCTCATGCGACCGCCGAGCTGATTACTGATCGGCGGATTACAGAACGACGCGGAAGCGTCGACAGCCGTAGCTTGCTTAACAGCACGTTTCAGAAGAAAGAACGGCCAACTGGCGAACAGCCAGTCGGCGAACGACGCGAAAAAGTCGAGCGCCGCCGCCAGATTGATCCCACCACGTGCGAACGTGACTACTCGGACCAGGAAGTCGAGTTCATGAACGCAATGAATGATTACAAACGACGCAGTGGTCGACAGTTTCCGACCTGGAGCGAAGTGCTCGAAGTGATGCGGAGTCTCGGTTATCGTCAAACCGAAGAGCACACCACGATTGAGATGTAGAGCGTGAATGGACAGTGCAGGGGAGCAACGACAGGGTCGTTGCTCCCCTTTTTTTGTTTGATGCTCGTCTGAGTCGCTCACTCGTCAATAAGAAGGCACAAATCAGACGACGAGTCGCGACCAGTTTGAGATGCGACGCAGCGTACGCTTCCACGCTGTTGGTCGAACGACATTCATAATCGCCCCCGCCACGAGTGCCTGGCTAGCAGGAGTCGAGCGACGGGAGACTCCGGTCACGATTTTCGGTTCAGGCAGCGGCGGAGGAGCTGGCCGGTCTTCGTGGGGATCATTCGGGACCGCCTGCAGTTCGCCATCCTTTTTCAGTGGCAGCAGCGCGGGCAACGCTTCACGTGAATCCTCGGCGTCAGCTTTTTCGATACGTTCGCCAGACACCTGCCGGACTGATGCTGGACCGTCGGAGCGATTTTGAAACAGCGAGTTGATGACGCCCTGTCGTTTCTCACCAGGTGTTTCTTTATCGTGAGCTTCGTCCGCTTTCTGCTCCGCCAGGACTTCCGGCCGCGTGATGGCCGGTGTGATTTGAGGACTGCCAGGATCCGATTCCCCGGCAGCTTCCGGATTCAGCGGGCGAATCACGTAGCCTTCGATCGAGTTCATGGCATCGAGTCGAGCAATCTGATCAACGATGATCGGGCGCTGATCGAACAACACGAAATCGTCTCGTGCTGCTGGTCGTGACTGATACAGCGCGACCAGGAACTCGCTCTGTCTCGCACTGACCGTAACAGCTGACCAATCGATCGCCGGAAGTCGCGAGCCGTCGGTCTCGGGTGCATCCGCTTCAGCCTCTGCATCATCGACTGTCACGTTCTGTGTCTCGAATGTGCCGTCTTCGACAAGAACTGGCTGCGAGTCGCCGTCGGTTGTGATACTCAGACTATCCAGTTCCAGAACGGCTCCGTTGAGCAGATGGAACGCCTGATCGATTTGGCTGGCGTCAATGACAGTCTCATCCGGCCCCGCACCGACAATTGTCACCGACTCGGTGATGTCGAGGTCGCCGAATGCCGCATCGTTGTCAGTTCCCGGTACCGTCAGGTCAAAGATCCCGGTCGGCAGGATAATCGTGTCCGGGCCGGGCGTGGCGTTGGCCGTCTGGATTGCCGCACGCAGCGTGGTCTCGCCGGAGGCTGCCTGAGCAAGCCCATCTCCCGGATCAAAGTCCGGCGCGTCTTCCGTCGACGTCACGACAATCGAGGACAATAACGCCCGTGATTCCAGTCGCTCCGGCATCCGCAGCAGGCTCTTGCGACGACGTCGCGTGACAGATCCAGTCAGGGCCGCAAGCCATTTGAGGAGTCGCATCCTGCTACCTCGTTTGGAATTGTCTCACCGGTGTGTCTCTGAACGAGACTGAAATGGATTTGGTGAGGAAGGGACTAACGCGACCGACCAGGTCCGTCGCGATCCAGAGTGGCCCGAAGGAATATTGATCGAAACTCGTGTTCCAGCACCGGCCGACAGAGACGCCGAATAAGGTCGGCGACACGAGCGGAAAATGGGGAATCATCAATCAGATCGGCTATGGGGCACGACTCAATTGAGCCAATCAGGATTCAATTGCGCGGATTAGGGAAACTTTTCCGATTGGGAAAGGCGTGGCGGCCAGACGAATCCTGCCGCCAGATGCCCTGCGGGCTTCACTTCGATGGCACTCGCATTGGCACGTCTGAGCAGATTGGTCGCCACGCGCTGGCCCAGTTCTTAAGGTTGACGCAGCAGTTGCTGTTACGCGACGCCGCGGAAGCGACTCAGGCGAGCGGCCATACTGAGAACCGACCAGGGATCCATTAAATGACAGACACCACGACACGAATACTCGAAGGTAAAACAGCACTCGTGACCGGCGCGGGCCGCGGACTCGGCCGTGCATTTGCGGAGACTCTGGCCCGACTTGGCTGCAACATTGGCGTGCATGGCATGCGTGAGCAGGGACCGGCCGAGTACGGCGAAGGCACGACGCTCACCGACACGGCCAACCAGATTGGTGAGCAGTTCAACGTCAAAACCTGCCGAGTGCTGGCCGATCTGACTCTGATGGATCAGGCCGAACGCATCGTGTCTGAAACCGAAGAACAGCTCGGACCGATCGACATTCTCGTTCACAATGCGGGCGGAGATATCGCAGCCAAAGGTGGCAAACCGAATCCCAACGACGCGATCATGATCAAGGAAGAAGACGTCAAAAGCGTGCTTGACCGCAACCTGTTGAGCACCATCTTCACCTGCCAGGCCGTGTCACGCGGCATGATGAACCGCAAGTCGGGGCGCATACTGACCATCAGCTCGATCGCGGCCTTCCGGGGCAACGCCAACGGAGCCATTTACTCAACAGCGAAAGCTGCCGCGGTCGAATACACCCGTTGTCTGGCCGAGCAGATGCGGCAGTACGACGTCACGGTCAATACCCTGGCTCCTGGCGACACGCGCACCGGGCGATTCATGGGCACGCGCGAAGTCGACCAGACCCGCATGGTCGAGTCCGGCACGCTGGAACGGATCGGTCTGGTCGATGAAGTCGCACGCGTCGCCGAATTCTTCGCCGGTCCCCTCGGCCAGTTTGTCACCGGCCAGGCCCTGCGAGTGGATGGCGGAAGTCAGTGCTGGCCTGCCTGATCGGTCGCCTCCAGCAGCATTTCCAGGTACGACCGTCGTTCCGGAGAATCGAGGCCGAGTTCCTCGCTGAGCTTCAGTACCGCCGCCTGCGCCTTTGCGAGACCCGCTTCATCTGCGAGTAGCTCGATTTCCATGAACGAGCCAACCCGGTCAACTTCATCAAGGACAAGTTCGAAGTGAAACCCGTCGCGGGTCAGTTCAAATTGTTGTCGTTGTTTGCTGACGACCGCGACCGGACGGAATCCCAGTTGTTCGAGCGTCTCGCCGAACTGTTCCGCAGTCTGCACACCGTCGCCGAGTGGCGTTTCGATCTCGCGTCGAGTTTTTGTGCGCGAGTCGATCTTCGGACCTTTCCATGTCACAAAGTTGCGCTCGCCGACCGAACGGATCCGCAGCGCCTCGTCGGTCTGAGCAAAGTCGCGGACCGGGTGGTTGAAGTAGCGGTCGGCCTGCCGAATCTCACCACAGAACGTCGCTCTCAGCTCGGTGAGCCGTTCACGCATGTGATCGGCCCGACCCTGCAGCGAGAACTTCTGCTCGACTTCAAACGGAGTGGACTTGCTCATCAGTCTGGCCCAGGGGTTGCACTTCGACCCGCGATAAATCGGCAGGCTCGATGCGGAATGGAGGCTGCTGTTCGGCCAGTCGATATTGACGGCTGACGAACCAGCTCAGGCCGGCCAGCGAGATGTTGACGCCACTCAGCGCGAAATACACCGATGGGGTGCTTGCGACGCTTGCCGTGACAGTGTTGCCCACGGCGTTAAGCAGCCAGAAGACGGCTGACGTTCGCCACAATGACGAGTTTCTGAGACGGCTTTTCCATCGCGGCATCGGGTGTCTCCCCGGTTCATTCCGAAAGTGGCACGCCGAAGATTCGCGGAACTGCCGACGTGGAGCAACGCCAATGTGGAAGTCTCCTATGCGCTGAAATCGAAGCCGAAGTCCAATGCAGGCGCCGAATGTGTGAGGCCGCCAATGCTGATCCGTTCCACGCCGGTTTCCGCGATTCCTCGCACCGTTTGCAGCGTGACGCCGCCAGATGCTTCGAGTTGCACTCTGGGCGCCTGATCGTCACGAATCCTCACGGCTTCTTCGAGCTGCGCGCACGTCATGTTGTCGAGCAGGACGATGTCCGGTCGTCCGCCCAGGACGTCGCGAAGTTGATCGAGCGTATCAACCTCGATTTCAACGGATACACCCGGTGACGACGATCGAGCCACAGCGATCGCTGCGGCCAGCGAGGAATTTCCCACCTGTCTCGACCACGACGCGATGTGGTTGTCTTTGATCAGGATCCCGTCGTAGAGCCCCATGCGATGATTCGTGCCACCGCCGGCGCGAACCGCATATTTCGCCAGCAATCTCCAGCCGGGCAACGTCTTGCGCGTGTCAAGGATCGTTGCCCGAGTGCCAGCAACCGCCTCCACAAACTGGCGCGTCAGCGATGCGATTCCACTCAAGTGCGTCAGAAAGTTGAGCGCGGTGCGTTCGCCGGTCAGCAAACCGCTGACGGGTCCGGCCGCGCGCGCAACAACGTCTCCGGGAGCAACACGCGATCCATCAGGCACCTCCGCGACCCAGCCGACTCGAGCATCGACCTGCGCAAACACGCGCTCACCGATCGGCAGCCCCGCGACAACGCCGGCCTGACGCGACACAACCAGCACCTCGGCATCTTCGTCCGGACTGACGAGTGCACGACACGTCAGGTCGCCGACGGATGCCAGGTCTTCCAGCAATGCCCAACGGATCAGTGCATCAGCAGCAGCTTGCTCAGGATCGCCAAAGCGAAGTACGGAATCGGTCATGAGAATCGCCAGTGGGAGAAGAAAACGTCGCGATGGACCCGCAGTTTCTCAACACACGGTCATGGCAACCAGGGCTCGGCGGCATAGGTAAAGTCGAAGACCCGATCGACTCCATGAAAAAAGAGGGTCGAGGTTGCAGTGAACCACACGATTGTCGCTACGTGAGCGATCACTTTCCCGGCAACACTCGGTCGCCGCGCCAGACGCTGCAGTTTCGGCGAGAGCAGACATGCGGGCGCCTGCAGCATGAAGAAGGCGAACTGGTAGCCGTCGAAGCGTGACGTCGATATGCCGAAAATCCATTCGTGAAACAGACCGCTGACGAAAAACGTCAGCAGCACGGCCCGAACGGGAGCACGTCGACCGCCTCCCGGTTGAAACACGTTCTGGTACAGCCAGTCGTGCATGCGAGTGTTGTACCGCAACCAGAACTCGGCCACGCTGCGCGACAGCAGTATCCGTCGCGTAATCGGAGTCGTCTCAAACCCGCCCAGTCGCTCGCCACTTGTGATTGCCAGAGACATTGATTCGACAACAGCGACGAACAGGAGCACCTTCAGGCAGTGATCCAGCAGAAAGGATCGCTGCAACAGCGACACGGAACTCAGCAAGTGCAATCCGCAGAAAAGTGTCGCGAACAGAGTCAGTCCCAGTAAGAACATTCCAGCTTCACGACCAAGAGCTCTTTCCCCAGTGGATCGCCTCTCGTGAGGGCCGAACACAAGCACGATTGGATACGGAATCACGTACCGCAGAAACCGCCATCCCGTGACGGGGTCCGAACTCGTCCGGCAATACCGCCGGTAGTCAATCAGCTTGAAGGCCATCGTCACGGAGACCAGTGACGCCATCGCGCGGGAGCGGACGAAGTCGGCGGGAATCAGCAGCGGCACCGAGAAGATCAACAGCACACTGAGGATCGTCACGGCCAGTCCGATCGGATCCGAGCGCCGTACGAACGGTCCAGCCAGGGCGGCGCACGCCAGGCTGGCTGCACCCGCGATCAACCACCAGGCGTATGCATCCATGTCAGCATTATCGCAGAAATCGTCACGCGGGGCGGTTAACCAGAAACGTCGCCGTCTGAGCCAGGAACGGACGCAACACCTGCTCGACCTCCGCTGGCAATTCAACCTCCTGCAACGCCTGGTCCATCAGAGCAAGCCAGTGATCACGAGCAGTCGGAGTCAGTTCATACGGTGCGTGTCGCATGCGCAGCGCCGGGTGACCACGTTCTTCGATGTAAGTCGGCGGCCCGCCGAGGCGATAGATCAGAAACCCGCGGAGTCGATCCTCAGCATCGCGCAGGTCGTCCGCCGGATACATCGATCCCAGAATCTCGTCGTCCGGAACACGCCGATAAAACGCCGCGACCAGCCGAGTGAATCCAGACTCGCCAATCACGCTGAAAATGTCCGCTTCCGTGAGTTCAGCCATGTTTCTCATTCAAAACGGCAGGGCATCGAGATTGACGTTTCCACCACTCAGGATGGCTCCGACGGAATGAATGCCATCGAGTTCGCGGAAGGATGGTTCGAGCAAGGCAGCCAGGACGACTGCCGAACTGGGTTCGACGAACAGTTTGGCGCGTTCCCACAGCAGACGCATCGCGGCCACGATCTGAGTATCTGAGACAGTGACGATCTGCTCGACATGGTCGCGGATGATCGGCCAGTTCAGCTCGCCAACGCTCGTCAGGAGTCCATCGGCGATCGTGTTCGGGACGGTCTGCGGGATCAGCTCGCCCGCTGCGAGCGAGCGAGCGGCATCGTCGGCGCCGGATGGTTCGGCAGCGAATAGTCGAATGGACGGGTCGAGTCCGCAGGCACAGACGCACGTGCCCGCCAGCAGCCCACCGCCGCCGACGGGAGCGATGACGGCGTCCAGTTTGCCACCCAGCTCGGACACCTGCTCGTGCAGTTCGAGCATCGCCGTGCCCTGGCCAGCGATGATGTCTGCGTTGTCGTACGGATGAATGAACGTGGCACCGGTCCGTTCCTGAACGCTGTCCGCCGTTGTTTCACGCGCGATCAGAGTTGGCTCACACAGAATGACTTCTGCTCCGTAGCCTTCAACCGCCGCCTTCTTTACCGGTGACGCTGTCTCAGGCATGACGATAAAGGCAGGAATGTCCCGCATCCGCGCGGCCAGCGCCAGTGCCTGTGCGTGGTTGCCGGAACTGTGCGTGACGACTCCGCGCGACGCCTGCTCATCATTCAGTCGACTGACCGCGTTGCACGCCCCGCGGAATTTGAAGGCTCCGACTTTCTGGAAATTCTCACACTTGAAGAACAGTCGGCAGCCGGCCATGTCGTCCAGAGTCTGGCAGGTCATCACCGGCGTTCGGCGGGCGCGGCCGGCAATGGTCTTCGCCGCCTGCTGAATTCGCGCTAGATCGATCATGTCCACGACTGGCAGGTCCTAACCGAGGTAAATCACAAGGAAGAGCGAGGCGGCTGCCAACACGATTGCGGCTCCGATGATCGGCAGATAGATGCGAGGCGAGACATTTGACTCGTCGTCGTCGGGTGTGATTGTCCCGTCGCCCATTCGAACGACCCAGTCTGGCAGGAGCCCGTGTCTGGCGTAAGCGAATCCGAGCACGACACCTGTGAGCGTGAGTCCATGAAACCAAACATCGCCGAGACCTCGAATCCGCATCCAGATCAGCAGCGAAAGGAGCAGCATCGACAGAGCAGCGGCCGCCAGGCGTTTTGATGTCGATTTCATGGGCACCGCCGCAGCCTCAGAACTGGTACGGGATCAACACGCCAGTTCTGGTGGCGATCCGAAACGCACTTCGCCAGCCGACACGGTCGTCAACCACTCGATGGGCTGACCGGGGGCGGGGAGGTTGAACACGGTCAGATCAGCGCGTGAGCCGCGGCGCAAGCGAACTTCCTCCAGATTCAGCAGTCGGCACGGGTTCAGACCGGCCATGTCGAATGCTTCGCTGAGCGAAACGCCCGCGACGTCCATTGCATGTGTGATGCAGACGTCCGTTTCCAGGCTGGAACCGGCCAGAAGCTGGCGTTGCCCTGCAATCACAATGCGTCCGTCTTCCAGGATTTCGACTTCGCCCTTATCCATCGAATACACGCCGACCGGGCAGCCCGCCAGACCGGCCGCGTCGCAGGTGATTACGACGTTGCGTGTCCCTTTGGTACTGATAATCGAACGGATGACCGACGGCGGCAGGTGAATACTGTCAGTGATGATGCTTGCCATCAGTCGTGGGTCACCGAGTTGATCCCAGATGTAATTCGGGTGCCGGCGAATCTGACCGTGTGCTCCGTTGCCCAGATGCGTGCTCAGTCGAGCTCCGGCATCGATCGCCGCTGTGATCTGGTCCGAATCGGCGCCGGTGTGCCCGATGGCTACGGCAACACCGGAAGCGACGGACTTCTCAATAAATGAGACGGCGTTTGGAGATTCGGCCGCCAAAGTGACCAGCCGAATTCGACCGCCCGACGCTTCCTGCAATTCGCAGAACTCGTCCCAGTCGGCTGGTCGGACGTGCTCGAGCGGGTGAGCGCCGCGCGGTCCGTCTTCGGATGCAATAAATGGTCCTTCCAAATGACATCCTGCCACCAGTTCCTGAACCCAGGTTTCCTGCTCGCAGGCTTGGCGAATCGCAGTGAAGCCGTCACGCAACGCCTCGCGCGAGGCGGTCACCAGCGTGGGCAGCATCCGTGTGATGCCAAACCCGAAATGCGGCTCAAGCGTCCGAATGACCTCATCGGGCGTCAGATTGTCTTTGCTGAACCAGATTCCGCCATGTCCGTTGATCTGCAAATCAAACAGGCCCGGGGCGACCCACGGCCACGAATCAACCGGTTCCTGCGGCAGGGCGGCATCGACTGAGCTGATGCGATCGCCGTCGATGTGGATCGTGACTGGTTCGCCAGTGTCGTAACGCCGTCCGTTGATTGACCACATGAAACGCACTCCACATATCGGAATCTGTTGATTCACCGCATGGTAAGACCATGCCCGTGATGCCGAACAGTCAACACGAATGGCGGTGCGGTCGGATTGACCCTGCCTGCCTGAGACCTAGAATCACCGGCCCCCGGATCAGACCCACAACAGATCAGACCCCCGACGGAGACTCACAATGGATGACGCCGTAGAAGTCATTCTCTGGATGCTGGCCGGCATCGCTGGCATGGTGCTGCTTGTCTTTGTGTTCCTGTTTCTCCGTTATTTCAAGCTGTGGCTCCGCTCGTTCGTAACGCGGGCCAGAATCGGTCCGATTCAGCTCGTCTTCATGTCGCTGCGCAAGGTGAATCCGCACGTCATCGTCGATACCCGCATCATGGCCGTGCAGGCTGGTCTGACCGATGTGACGTCAAACGGTCTGGAAGCGCATTTTCTGGCTGGCGGCAACGTGCGACGAGTCGTGCAGTCACTGATTGTCTCTCATCGCGCGAAGATCGAACTCAACTGGGATACGGCTGCGGCGATCGATCTGGCCGGACGTAACGTGCTGGACGCCGTGCAGACGAGTGTCAATCCCAAGGTCATCGACTGCCCCGATCCCGCGCGTGGTGGACGTCGCACGCTGGATGGCATCTCTCGTGACGGGATTCAGCTCAAGGCCCGTGCCCGCGTGACCGTGCGCACGAATCTGGCGCAACTCGTTGGTGGAGCCACCGAGGAGACGATTATCGCCCGCGTCGGTGAAGGAATTGTGTCGGCCATCGGATCGGCTGACACACACAAGGTCGTGCTGGCCAACCCGACATTGATTGCCAGGACTGTGCTGGCCAAGGGACTGGATTCACAGACTGCGTTTGAGATCGTGTCGATCGACATTGCGGATGTAGACGTCGGCGAAAACGTCGGTGCCCGTTTGCAGGCCGATCAGGCCGAGGCTGACGTGCGCGTCGCGCGAGCAAAGGCGGAAGAACGCCGTGCGATGGCTGTCGCCCAGGAGCAGGAGATGGTCGCCGTCACGGAAGAAAACCGCGCTCACGTCGTACTGGCCGAGGCCGAAGTGCCCAAAGCCATGGCCGAGGCCTACCGAGCCGGCGGCCTGCGAGCTGGCGCTAACGTCAACTGACGTTTCAACTTGCGAATCCGGACGGTTTTCGCGCGTGCGTGACGACTCCGTATTGACCCATCATCCGCGATTGACCTGTAATCTCCGGCTTGGATGATTCGCTCCGCCTGAAAGGGATGTCAGGCTCTCTGTGAACACGTTTGACCGCTATTTGCTGAAACGGTTCTGGTACGTCGCAACCATTGCGTTCGTCGCCGCATACGGTCTGTTCATCGTGTTCGACGCTTTTAACAACCTCGATGACTTTCAGAATCGAACAGACGGACTGGGGTGGCATATCACGAGCCTGCGAATGGCTCAGCACTACATGTTTCAGGCCTTCCCCTTCTTCGGCCTGATCGGTCCGATCCTCATCGTGCTGTCGGTGATGGCTGTATTTGCCATTTTGCAGCGACAGAACGAAATCTATCCGATCCTTTCCGCGGGGGTCCCGACCTGGCGGCTGGCTGTGCCAATCACCGTCGGCGCGTTATCGATTCTGCTGCTGCTGACGCTTAATCAGGAACTGATCATTCCCGAGGTGGCCGATCGCTTGCAGGCCCCACGCGGGACGAACAAGTCGGCCGCACACGCCGTGCAGACGACTCGGGATTTTGGGACCAATATCGAAATCTCCGGTGGGCAACTTTATCTGATGGAACGCAAGGTCGAGTCTGCTGATTTTCTGTTGCCGGTTCCGGAACTTGCCGTCGAACCTGTCACGCTTCGTACGACTGAGGCAATCCAGATTCCGGCGCGGGGCGAAAGGCCAGCGGGCTGGCTGCTGCGTGATGCCCAGCCTCGCTTTCATGAACTGGCGTTAACCGACAAGGGTCGGGAGCACGTGTTTGCGTCACAGCAGAACAACGATCTGTTTGTGAAATCTGATGTGACCATCGATCAGCTCCATAACCGCACAACGAGTTTCAAGTACTTGTCCACTGTTGAGCTGATTCGCCGCATCCGCAGCGGAGCGATTGGCCGTATCTCAATTCGTAGCCAGACACTGCATCTGCACGAGCGCCTGACACGACCGCTGCTGATCCTGTTGTCGGTACTGATCACGATTGCTCTGACGATGCGGAAAGAAAGCAGTGGGCTGCTACTGAACGTTGCGAACTGCACGACCGTGCTGGGCGTGCTCTTTCTGATTACTCAGGCGACCCTGCATGTCGGTCGTATGAATCTGATCTCACTGGAAGTTGCGGCGTGGATCCCAGTCGCTCTCAGTGCCACGTGCACGGCCTGGCTTGCCAGTTCAGTGCAGACGTAATCCGCCGTGCTCGTAGTAACCCGATTTATCGGGTTCCGAGCGAGGAGCATTCGCTCCAACACGCTACGATCCTGCGCCAATCACGTCGCGCGGACCACCGCATTTATGCAGTTCATCGCCCGGATGACCGCATAAATGCGGTCACTACCAGCGGGGCTCGAAATGACATTCCGAACTGCCACGTTTATTCTGCTCACGAGCCGCCTGCTCGTCGCCCAGGACAACACCGGATCATCCGCTCGGCAGACCGATCCCGGTGAATTCCGGTCGATTGTCCGGACCACCGAACCGCTCAGCCCGGAGGAAGAGCGCTCGCGTTTTCGCCTGCCGCCTGGATTCGAAATCCAGCTCGTGGCGTCCGAGCCTGACATCGCCAAGCCCATGAACATGGCGTTCGACGCACGAGGTCGACTGTGGCTGTCGACATCCCAGGAGTATCCCTTTCCCGCTCCGGCCGACCGCGAGCCACGCGATTCCATCCGGATCCTGGAAATCAACAGCCAGACCGGGCGCGCCGATCGCATCACAACCTTCGCAGACGGGCTGAACATCCCGATGGGACTCTATCCGTACAAAGATGGAGTGATCGGTTTCAGCATTCCGCACATCTGGTTCCTGGGGGACACAGACGGCGACGGCATATCCGACAAGCGCGAAGAGCTTTACGGGCCGATGGGTTACGAGAGGGACACGCATGGCATGTGCAATGCCTTCACTCGTGGCTACGACGGATGGCTGTATTCGAGTCATGGATTCAACAACCACACCACAGTCGCGGGGCGTGACGGACACCGTATCACCATGCAGTCGGGTAATACGTTCCGCATGCGGCTCGACGGGTCGCGCGTTGAGCACTTTACTCACGGACTGGTGAACCCGTTCGGCATGACATTCGACCCGAACGGCGATCTGTTTGTCGCCGACTGCCACACGAAACCCATTTCTCTTCTGCTGCAGAACGGCTACTACGACAGTTTCGGCAAGCCACACGACGGACTCGGATATGTGCCGAACGTCATGCACCATCTGCATGGCTCGACCGCGATCGGCGGGATCGCGATCTACAACGCTGATCAGTTTCCGCCGGAATATCGCGGGAACAGTTTCGGCGGCAACGTCATGACATGCCGCGTTAACCGCAACGTGCTGAAGTACAGCGGTTCCACTGTCTCGGCGGTTGAGCAGCCAGATTTTCTGAGCTGCGACGATCCCTGGTTCCGTCCCATGGACCTTCACGTCGGACCGGACGGCGCGCTGTACGTTGCCGATTTCTACAACCGGATCATTGGACACTATGAGATCAAGCTCGACGACCCGCGTCGCGACCGGAAGCGAGGACGCATCTGGCGAATTGTCTATACCGGTTCGGATGCGACTCCAGCGTCGTCCGTCGATCTGACTCGGCTTTCGCTGAGTGAAGTGTTCCAGGAACTGGCGTCAACGAATCTCACACGCCGCAACCTCGCCGCTGACCGGTTGGTCGATCACTTCGGCGAGTCGGCCGTGCAGGTGGCCCGCAACGGGTTGAATCAGGCGGACAGCGCCTCCGTACGAATTCACTTGCTGTGGATCCTGTACCGTCTTGGAGCTGTTACGGCGGCTGATATCGACCGGCTGACAGGCGATTCGGACTCGCGTGTGCGAGTACACGCGCAGCGCGTTATCGGTGGGCTGAAGAATCCACTTTCCGGCACAGATCGCTGGCTTCAGTCTGGACTGCGGGACTCGGACGCGCTGGTTCGACGGGCCGCCGCGATGGCCGCGACGCAACACAATTTCCAATCGCTCATCGTGCCGCTCGTGAAGCTGCTGCACGATACGCCGGCTACCGATAAGCACCTGCGACACGCAGCACGCATGGCCCTGAGAAACCATCTCCGCAACTCTGAGTGGTTCCAACTCGTCAGCCGGAATGTCACCGACGCGGATGTTGAACTGCTGGCGGGAATCTGTCTGGCGTTGAAGTCTCAGGCAGCCGGTGATTTTCTGGTGCAGCACATTGATCGGCTCGGCGCCGGAGATGCAGCAACGGCGACGAAGTACATGCAGTTTGCAGCGCGGTATGTCTCGTCGTCGAGCGTCACCTTACTGGTCAACACTGTCCAGAAGCAGTTTCGAGACGACTTCGAATTCCAGCGAAAACTGCTGCTGTCTGTGCGAACCGGGCTCGACGAACGCGGCGCTGCCGTCCCCCCGGCCGTGCATGACTGGGCCCTGGATTTGGCCTCGAAGCTGCTCAGACTTGACGGGTCGGCTGATGAGTATCGGCCGTTGGCATGGACTTGGTCCGCACATCCTGGACTTCCGGACAATGGCAATTCATGGCTCATCTCCCGGACGCGCAAATCGGCGGACGGCATGCAGCAAACACCATTATTCAGCAGCTTCGTCAGAGGTGAGCACAGAACGGGCATTTATCACTCGGCACCGTTTGAACTCATCGAACCATTTTACTTCTACATGGCCGGGCATGATGGATTACCGGGCAAGCCCGCGCACGAACGAAACATGGTCAGGCTCCGCGATGCTGTGACTAAGGAAATACTGCAAAGCTGGGCACCACCACGGAACGATACGGCTTCAAGATTTCAATTGCAGAAAGAGGGCCTGGCAGGTCGGAGCGTGTCGGTCGAGCTGGTCGATGGAAACGCGAACGCAGGTTACGCGTGGATCGCTGCCGGTCGATTCTCAGATCGGCGTCTGAATCCCAGTTCGGTTGTGGAAGATCAACGCACGGCCGCGCGGTTGGCCGGCGAATTTCGTCTGACGGAACTGCGCAAGCCCTTGGTCGATCTGTTTCAGCACAGCAACAATCCCGACAGCGAGGTCGCATTCGCCACGGCTCTTGTCCAGATGCAACCCGACAGCCGCCTGGCCGCGTTGGCCATCGTTCCGGGCATTGCGGGAGCATCCGTTGAACTGCGAGCCGGTGTCCGGAACGCGATCGTCTCATCCGACGTCGATGCGGCGAAAGAACTGTTGGGCAAAGCCATGCAGGCGGCAACGGCGGCGGAGCAGCTTCGGCTGGCGGAGCAACTGGTTTCGGATACCGATGGGGCCGGCTTGCTGGTGACTCTGGTCGAATCCGGCCGTGCCGCCGCTCGACTGCTGAACCGTCCGAGTATCGACGCACCCTTGAAAGCTGTTGCTGATGAATCTCTTAAGCAGCGCGTCACACAGGCCGTCGCGAAACTACCGGACGAGGACGAACAGATCGCCAAACTGATCGCGTCAAGACAGGCAGCGTATCTGCAGGCGAAGGGGACACGAGACGCGGGCGAAACGCTATTCAAGAAGAACTGCGCGACATGTCACCAGATCGCCGGGCAGGGGAAAAAAGTCGGCCCGAATCTGGACGGCATCGGAGGCCGCGGGCTGGCCAGGCTGGCCGAGGATCTGCTTGCCCCGAATCGCAATGTGGACGTCGCCTTTCGATCGACGACCGTCGTGACCACCGAGGGAAAAGTCTACACAGGACTGATTAAGTCGACAGAAGGCGCTCAGCTTGTCCTGGTCGACAGCAACGGCAAAGAGGTTGCGATTCCGAAGAAGGCGGTCGACCAGAAAGTTCCCACGCGACTATCGCCGATGCCTGCCAACGTCGGCGACAAGCTGAACGAGCAGCAGTTTCGCGACCTGCTGACGTACCTGCTGTCGCTTCGCGTCGAGGTGGTCGACGGGAGATGAAACCCGTGCCGAAAATCACCCTCAACATCCAATGGTGATCGCTTCGACGACGGAAACATCAATTTGACGTCAGTGCCATCTGCGCCGTTTCTGTGCCGATGCCTGATCTTTAATCTTTTCTCCACAACGACTTACGATTGTTTCAAGTTTTGGCGTTGGATTCTGGCATCATTGATGCGTTCTCACCCAGACGTTGCCGGCACTGGTCGGCTGGACCCGCAAAGTCAGGTTTGAGGAGCAGAGTCATGACGAGATTACTTGCACTGGGAACAGTTGTCGCAGCTCTCACACTGGTAGGCGCGGCCGACACCGCACGAGCCGATCACTGCTCGTCGTATGGACGAAGCGGCGGTTCGTCGTTTGGCTTCAGCAGCCGCAGCTACAGGCCGAGCTACTACCGACCGTCCTATAGCTCGTATGGATACGGCTACAGCCGACCAAGCAGCGGCGTTTACTACTCACGGCCAGGCTTCAGCATCTCGATCGGATCCGGTCGCAGTCGCTACGGATCGTATGGATACAGTCGATCACGCTATGGCTCGTCGTTCGGTTCCCACCACCGTCATTAAGCCTTGATGATGGGGTCGGCGACGAATGTTTCGCAGTATGGATCGAACAGCCGGGTGAGGTTTCACACCCGGCTGTTTTTTTGCGCGCGCACTCTTGGAGTGCGACATTCGAGTCGCCCCCGCCATCGAAATTTTGGCCAGTGGACCGGAGCTACCGACGGGTGGTCGCCCGACTCACTTCCAGATCGTCAATCTCAATCTGCAGTGGAACGCTGATCAGAAGCGTCGGGGCCATGTAGACGAACTTCATGTCCTGCAGGTCGTCGAGATTCGCAAAGCGATAAACGACTCCAACCGTTCCGTCACCCTGGAACAGAGTCTCGAATCCGTCGGCGGACAGCCGATCGCCGTCTTTGGATTCCAGAAACACGCGGTTGTGGAAGACCCAGGTCTGGTGCGACTCGAAAGCGTTGGCTCCGACGTCATAGCTGACACCGATCTCGATGTGCACGAACGGTTCGTCAGATCTACTGCGGCGACGCGTCAATTTGCGGAGTGTGGCCGTCACACCGCCGCGTCGCCGGGATGTACCGGACGCACTATCGAGGTCGCGAAAGACGACAGGCTGTTCCAGCGCCGCCGTAAGCACGGTGACCTTGCCAATCAGCTTGACCGATTTGTCGACGACCCGCTCGCTGAGGAACGCCAGGTCAGTCCGCGCTTCACGACCGCCGTCTCCCAGTGGCAATTCGATCCGGCCGTCCGCGTTGAAGGGTCCGACTGACGTTCCATCGGGCGATTTGAGTTGAAAGTCGTTTGTGCTCATCCGCAGCAACAGTGGTCGGAGCCGCGGTTCGCACTCGATTGAGAGCGGGCAGTTCAGCACGGTTTGATCGTCATCCGCAGAGATCGTTCGGGCGACAACTGGACCCGCACGAATGCGGAACGAATTCTGAATGGTTTGTCGTAACGCAGCATCCGATTCGGATCGGGGACGAATTTCAAACGCGCCCGACTCAGCAGCGAAACGAAACGCAAACCCAGACGACTCGATGTCGCGAATCGCAGACCAGAACGGTGTCTCATTCCAGTTAACGGAATGCGAACTCTTGAGCTGCCGCGCGGTGAGTTTTTCGAGTGAGATTGTGTTGCCGGTCTGTTTGGCAAGCTGCGGAATTAACTCGGCCAGAGTCCGGTCTCCCCCGAGTGTCACAGTGGATGCCTTGACCGACTGTTCCGCGGCCTGATGCTCGAGTGTCACGCGGATTCGTCGCACGGCCTGTTTCACGGATACCGTTGGCAGCAGTTCCGGTGCCGGCAGATGAGGCAGTGCGGCGGGGCCCAGGGACACAAGATCACGCTCGGCCTGACGCCGTGCGGCTCGCGTGTCGCTTCCGAGTGCTCCGATAAGATCCCGAACTCGCGTTCGATCTGCCGCATTCGATTTGTCCAACGGCTGGGCGCGAATGTCGCTCGACGCAAGCAAGGCAATCAGCAGCGTGCTGATCACGGCTGCGGAACGCAGTGCGACCATCGGCACATTCCACTGCATCGGCTCATCCTGTGTAGCGCGACGATTACGTTCGACCGCGCGATGGGCGGTAGCCGTACTCGATGGCAAACCAGTTGGCATAGCGTTCCCGCGCGTCGAAGTTGATGTTGCGCGTGTCGTTGACATGACCGATTTCGTGAATCAGTACATTGTTCAGATAGAAGTCCCGCAACGATTGCTCGGTCCAGGACAGTCTCCACAAGTTGCCGTCCTGAGTCCACACGCCGCCGAACATCTTTGCTTCGATCAACTGCTCCGGTCGCGGCGGACGGATGTACGTTTCGACAAGCGAATCTTCGATCGGATACAGAAAGACGCTTGGTCCCCACTGCATGCCATAGCAGGGAAACAAGGCTCGCTTACGAGTCATTCGGCTGAGTTGAATCACCTCGATCGGCTGCCGGAATCGCGCGGGAAGCTGTTCGACCCGTTCGCGGACTTCGTCCAGAGTGACTGGATGCATGAATTCCGCGCCGGGTTCCTGTCGCTGCAGACGGATGACCTCGCTGTTTGTCGGTTCATACCAGTCTTCCTGAGCGTAGAAGATGCTGGTCCGCTGGCTGCGATCAGAACCACGTTGTCGGAAACCGCCGGCAGGGCGCGCTGTGGAACCTGTACGTCGACGCGCAGATCGTGTCTTCTGCGAATCGGCGGTGTGTAGCTTTCCGCGTCGACGTTTCCCCATTACGGCTGCCTCGGTGAATCCGCGACAGCCCTCCGTGACAACCAGTTGCTCCATCAAACGTCAAACGAGACCGTTCAGTACCGCTGGCCTCGCCGACTGCAATACGACGTTGATGGTGGGCGGACCAAACAAAAACTGCAAGCTGTACATGTCCGGCGTTGTGGTTGCCGATCTTCGAGGTTTAGTTGGCCGTAAGCTGTTTCCAGTCAGTGCTTTATGGCAGTCTAGATGTCCGCTTCCTGGCAGTCTCGCGCCTCGAAAGGGCACCGACTCCAGCGATCGTGTTTCCGCAAACCGCGTTTGTGACCGGAGATAGGTCGGCGGAATCTGTTCACTATGTGCGTCCCTGGATTTCGGAAGCGCGTAGCGGTTTCTGACTCTTTGGCAGGTTGGCGAAGGTCAGCGAGTCGGATGTTTCAATGCGTCTGCACAGAGGTTGCCGGATGCGTCTCGTGACTAACCGTTACAGGTCCTTCAACCGGTTCACACGAGTCGCAGACGCTTCCGCAGCAACCACTCGGACGCCAGCAGGAACGTGAACAGCAACAGCAGTTCCCAGCGGTTCCAGATGCGGATCGGCTCTTCAGAGCGGATAGGTACGGGGCGTCCGCGAGGAATCTCATCCGGCAATCGGACGGCTTCGGAGAGTGCGTAGAACCGGCCGTGAGTGATCTCGGCCGATTCCGTCATCTCGCGACGGTCCAGACTGCGGACACGGAATTCGCGGTCCGGGGCTTCAACTCGGAAATCGGCCGATGGCGGAGAGTTCTCGAAGTCCGGCCGAGCGACCCAGGCGTGATACGAACCCTCATTGGACCGGCGCAACAGACCTTCGAACGCGTTGGGTGCCTGCGGGACCTGCTTCAGAACAATCTCCTGTGTGCCCGACCCCCGTCCTTCGACGACGACTTTGACAGCGTCCTCGCCAACGGGAACTTCTTCTTCGTTGAAGAATCGCACTCGCAGAGTCACGGTTTCGCCACGCTGATAAACCTGTCGATCAGTTTCGAGCCGTGCCGTCTTTGACTGGCCGAGTAAACGTGAGCGGCTGAGATAGCGAATGGCCTGAATCCAGTAACGGCCAAAGTAGAGGTCGCCCGTACGACGACGCCACAGCCATGTTTCGTCCGACGCGTGAAAGATCGTTTTGCCCGCGCCGTATCGCTGCATCACGATGACCGGCAGGTGGCGGTCAGTTCCCATGCGCGACGGGTGCTCGGCAAAGACGGTTGCCCCGGCACGGATGGTGGGGCATTCCACCAGCCAGTACAGGCCCGGCAGTTGCTTCCACACAATCTGACTGTTCCGATCGTCTTCATCGAAACGGAAGATAGGCGTGCTCTTCTGACCTTCGAGCGTGAGCTTCGGCTGAAACGACTGTGGGATGTCGACGTCGGGCGGCGGCACTCTCACTCCGTCCAGCTCGATCGGCAACAGCGTTTCCAGCGGCGAACCCGCATAGGCCAGCGGATTGAACTGCCAGCCTGCGACCATGATCAGCCCGCCGCCGGCCTCACTGACGAATTCTCGCAGGTTCTCCAACGTCGATTGGCCAAGGAACTTCGGATTGACGTCGCCAAAGATCACCACATCGTAGGCAAACAGCTGATCGCGACTGACAGGGAAGCGACCTCGCAACGGCTGCGCGGAAGCATCCTGATCCGAGTAGTTCAGATCGGCATCCTGCAGAACCGTGTGAAGTTCGACAGTCTTCTCTCGTTCGAGCAGCGTCTTGAGTTCTCGAAACTCCCACCGCGGTTCGGAGTCGATCAGCAGCACACGGATGTGACCTTCTCGCACGCTGACGGCACGACGTTCCATGTTGTTGGATCGGTCAGATTCGGATGGCTGCGGCGTGACCTGCAGCTCGAATTCGTAATCGCCGGGCTCTTCCGGGATCCACGTGATCTCCAGTGGTTGAGTCTGGCCATTGCCACCGGCGGTGATTTTCTTCGTCGCCAGTTTCCGACGTGACTCGCGGTCGGTCAGTGTGAGCGTGACGCTCTTTCCCTTGAACCCGAAGGACTTCAGTTTTGATGTGAACGTGATCGGGTCGTCGACGAACGCGACCTCGTCGACCAGCGTGTCGTACAGGTTCAAGTCGTTCATCGCCTCTTCGCTGCCAAACCCAACCGTGTACAGCGGCACCAGACGGCGGGCTGCGAACTGAGCGACGGCCGACAGCTTGTCACTGTTGCCGCTGGTGGTCACTCCGTCAGAGAGGATCACGATGGCCGACGGCAACGATCCTCGAAAGTCGTTGAGGACCCGGCGTACCGCCGGTCCCGGGCGAGTATCCGTGCCGGTCGGTTCCAGTTCCCGGACGGCCTGCAGAAGTGTCTCCATCCCGGACTCGGATTCCGTCTCCAGTCCGCCGAGCGAAGTGGCTGAGTCGGAGAACCGGTAAACACGCACCTGATGCCGCCGCTGCAACTGCTTCAGGAACTTGCCGTTGTTCCTTGCGAGCATGCCCTGCGCGATCGACAACCGCGAGTTGCGGCCCGTGCCGGATGCCTGCTGATACTGCTTTGCCGCGGCGCGATCGGGCGCATTCGAGTACTGGTCATCGTGACTCATGCTGCCCGAGTCATCGACAAGTACGGCAATAAACGGCAAACCCGTTCGATCAACGACGAGTGTCAGTTCGGTCAGAATCAGCAGCAGCGTGACGATCACACTCAGCCGCAAAACGGTGAGCCCTATCCGCCACGGCACGGACGCGGTGCTGGCATCGCGCTGATATACGAGTGCGATGTAAACGACGGCCGTGATCGCGAGGACGAGAACAAACCACTGCGGCATCCAGGCCGGCCAGGGAGTCTGGTGCAGCCAGGTCCACTGAGTCCCCTGCCCCGGCTGGGCCGGCGGGATCCCGAGATACCATTCAAGAAACGATTTCATGCGGGCCAGTGTAATGACAAAGGGCAATTTTCGACCAACACTGCCAACGATCTGACTGGTGTCTCAGTCGATCACGGCCACCCGAACAGATGACGGGCCCAATCTACTGGCCAACAACTGGCACGATGGCGCGGACATTCGGGAAGATCTGCCACGACCGGTTAAGCGTCACATCGGCCTGGACTTGGCTATGGAGGCTCTGCGGGACACGTGGCGGCTGGAGCGGGCGACGATGGACGAGCTGTACGCCGCTGCGAAAGTCTGCCGTGTAGCCAACGTCATGCGACCGTACCTGGAGTTCGTCACATGACCGACGATCATTCAGTGTCGTCGGCTGCGTCGAGTATCTCATCCATCGAGGGGTCGTCTCTGCCGTTGAATGCTTCCGCGAGATAGACGCGGAGTTCGTCACAGTATGCGATGACGACCAGTCGCAGGCCGCCGCTCTTGCCGTCGCCCGGCAGGCCCCAGCGGACTTTCAGAATCTTGCCGCCCTGCGCCGTCGCTCCGACCGGGCTGATCGATTTGCCCTGCCGGGAATCGCAGCCGTTTTCAGCCGAGAAGTAGCCGCAGAGGAAGTTCTTGAGAGACTGTTTCTGCCGTTCGTATTGCGCTGGAGAAAGTTGCTCGCGCAGTTCCTGAAGAACCTGTGACTCCCGGTTTGCGTGCCACTTTCCGTCTTCCGGCGAGTAGCGTATTACCAGTCCACTCCGTCTGCCATGTCGGCAGCAGCCAGGATGGCTTCATCCAGATTGTGCGGCTCATGAAGCCACGGATCGTCTTCCAGAATCTGCTGCATGGCGATCAGAAGGTCGATCGGTTGAGCGGGATTGCCGGCCCGCAGGCCGCGTGTGTAGGCGACTTCCCAACCGGGATTCTCATGTGAGTAGTCGGACGCCTTGCTGGAACTGAGATTCCCAAAGAATGCGCCGACCTGTTCGGCAAGTTCACGCCGCTGGCCGTCCAGGAAATCCAGTTGAGACAACGTCTGTCGTAGTTGCAACGGCTTCGATCCATCCCATTCGTCGAGCTGTGCGGCAAGTCCATTCACTTCCAGCGGCTTGAAGACTCTCCGCCGGTACTTCGCGACGACCGGACCGAAATCGAGAGCGACAAACGTGTTCTGTGTCAGTGGTTCGCCAAAGTCGCGGAGACACGCCAGGTCGAGATAGAAGAGCGACTTGTTGAGCGTGACCGCATTCATCCGCCGATCCGGCGCAGCGTCCAGCAGAGCGACGGCCGCTTCCACAACACGCTGCTGCTTTTCGTTCTTGAACATGGACCAGCTCCCGAATCCTGTAACACAGATCGGTTGGATCGTACTCCGGACTCCGGACTTCCGCGGAATTCACGGGAAAACGGTCGCAGCCCGGCTTAGGACGCTGCCGTGGAGTGGACTTCTCCCTGTCCTGTCTTACCTGTGGTGTCCTCTCCCTGTCGGAAGCTCAGTCAATCTGCAAAGGCGGGAGACTGCTGACGATTCTGTTTGTTTCCTGGCTGACGGTGATGATGCGGAGCAGGAGTTCGAGCGGGTAGGCGGCGTTGTGCATGGTTTCGGTCGCCCACAGGTTGGCGTCATTGACGATGCCGCTCTTCTTGTCCGCCGTGACGGCCTGGCGTTCCATGACCCATTCGATGGCCGACTTGCCGTTGACGACATAGTCATACGCTTCCAGCGGGATGTCGCGGACGGTGATGTATTCGTTGTAGATGACCGTGGTGCGGTCCTTGACCTGCTTTCCGGACTCCGGGTCCTTGCCTTTGTCAATCTTCATTTGGCGGACGTAGAAGTGTTCGTCTTTGAGTCTTTTCCGTAGGGCCGGTTCCCACCGGCCGCAAAGTTTCTCTGCCTTCGCTCGGCCGTTGGGAACCGGCCCTACGGTGAGGTCGAGCGTAGCGGGATGGCATTCGACGGTTTCGTAATCGAGGTGCCAGTGCGCGAGGTCTCGCCCGGCCTGAGAGAACGCCTGAAAATTTCCGAACGTCTTCACCGCCGGAATGCGGGGCAGTTCTTTGCTGAGATTGTCCTTGTACCGGTCGCGATACTCCGGCGAATGCAACAGCCCGTAGATGTAGTAGAAGAGGTCTTCTTTGGTGAAGTCTCTACGTCCCGACGAGTACTGTGAACGGAACTGGCCCAAGGTGCCGTCGGTTATGGGCGTGGTCGTCGGCTGTTTCCAGGTACGCATCGACAACCGTCTGGAACAGTTCACTGATCTGCTTCGACGAGACCCGATGCACCTTCTTGCCGGTGGTCGGTTCGATGACCTGACAGAAAGCCACGGCCTTGCGCATCGGCTGCGTGTACCCGCCGATGTCTGCGGCGAGCCCCTGTTTGCTGAGTGCTTTCCAGCAGCCGATGATGCGTGCCGCGTCGTCGACCTTGAGCTGGTTATCGTCGTCTTTCAGCAGGTCCTGCAGCCGCTCGGACACGTGGTCCTCATCAATGGTCGGGACGATGACCTTGTAGTCGGTCAGCAGACCACGTTCGACGGCCTCTGAGAACGTGATGACGTGAAGCTGTTTGCCGTACTGCTCTTCGTCGTCCATCGAGCACAGCGCGACGTTGTCCTGAATCGCCTTTGCCTTCGCGATGTTCGCGTAAATCCGTGGCGTCGCTGTCATATAGAGACGTTTGCGACCTCGCAGAAAGTCGGCATTGTGGACTCGCACGAAGGCGGATTCCATTTCGGATTCGAACGTCGCTCCGGTCGTGCGATGGGCTTCGTCGCAGATGATCAGATCGAAGTCGGCCAGCTTGTGCAGGTGCTGAGCCTCGGAGATGACCTGGATGGAGTGGTAGGTCGAAAACACGACACTCATGTGTTGAGCGTCGTGGCGTTTCTGCATCTCGGTCGCAAGCCGTTTCGGGTCGGTTGTCGCGGGATAGCGCAGCTCGTGGACGAACGTCTGAACGACATCGTCGTTCGACTTCCGTTTCTTCCCGACCTCGGCGTCGGAGCAGACGGCAAACGAATGCAGCGGCGTGTGACTCTGCTGCGTCCACTCGATCAGCGTCTGCGAGAGAAGGGCGAGGCTCGGCACAAGGAACAGCACGCGCTCGTTTTTTCCGGCCAGTTCTTCGGCAATTGTCAGCGACGTGAATGTCTTGCCGGTTCCGCAGGCCATGATCAGCTTGCCTCGGTCGGCACTCTTCAAGCCCAGCAGGACGTTGTTGATGGCTGACTTCTGATGGCTGCGAGGCTTGAACTTCGGCTTCAGTACCGGCGTCTTGTCCGACGCGTACTTCGACCAGCCGATCTGACTGTGTTCGAGGTCGATCAGGTCGATGCGCGTGACAGGCGGCTGCTGATTGAAGAGTGCCGCTTCGGCGTTCTCGCCCCATTCGTTCGTCGTGCTGACGATCAACCGATGTGTAAATGGCTTCTGTCCCGACGCCGTGAAGAAACTGTCGATGTCGCTCTTCTGAATGCGATGATCTTCCGCGTGGAACTTGCACTGGATCGCGTGAAACTCACCCGTCCCCCGCGTGCGTGCGACCAGATCGATCCCAACGTCTTTCCTGTTGATCCCGAATTCGTCCGGCACCTCGCCGAGCAGCCAGACATCCGAGTAGAGGTCGGCGTATGTCGGCTCGTGCCGCAGATACGTCCGGATGAGCTCCTCGAAATACGTGCCCTTTTCCCGTTCGGAAACGGAAGCGTCACGGAAGTCGGTGAGGATCTTTTGCAGCGGACTCGTTGCGGACACGATGTCTGGACCTCATGTCGGGACGTGGGAAGCAAGCAGGCTGGCGTATGCTATGCCCGGAAGCTGGACAAGAGGAGTCGTGGCGACTGGGCCAACGGCGGCACGTTCGGTGGCTCTCTGGAGTGACCGACCGTTACGGCCCAACAATCGGTCGAACTGACGGATGAAAGCGGAGTCCGTCATAAGCGCCAGCATGGACAAGAGGTTACGGCGTTCGAGTCGGCGCACAAAAAAGAGCCACCGATGAGACTTGAACTCATGACCTGCGCTTTACGAAAGCGCCGCTCGATAGTGGTAACGCTTTGATGCGCAACGAGATCGACGATTCGGAATTCTCAACTGGTCCAAAACTGGCACCAGTCCCGTCGATCGGCTCTCGCGATCTCGTGTGCGGCGACCGGGTAGTCACGGCTGAGCAGATTGCCGAGCTGGTCGCAAATTGTGATGAGCTGCCGGAGCATGCGCGGCGAAGGATTCTCTGCGTTCTGGATGCGTGTAGCGAACGCTGATTGCTGGTGTGTGTATGCGCACGCTGATTCTCCAGCTTAGGCGTGCGGCAGATGAGTTCTTACCTGTAGGACGGGCACTCTTGCCCGTCTCTGGGGTGACGGGCAGGAGTGCCCGTCCTACGCAGGGCCAGCGCGCACTCTGGATAACCTGGGGCAGATAGGGGCTTGCGCATTCTATAGGCTGTTGTTACATGTTCTCCATGAGGAAGGAACTACGTTTTCATTCATGGAGGATAGACAATGGCGG
>Ga0302123_10000034_pt1 | contig 93900 bp, 87 predicted proteins | sample CB21_321_MG_FD_203109 | JGI IMG/M metagenome (GOLD analysis project Ga0302123, IMG submission 203109) | Marine microbial communities from Western Arctic Ocean, Canada - CB21_32.1 | ecosystem: Environmental > Aquatic > Marine > Oceanic | place: Canada: Western Arctic Ocean | collected 2017-09-28 | reverse complement strand
TTCCTACTCGACGCAACCGGATCCGTAGCATAAACGCTGCAACCGCCTCTCAATTTCTTGAACAAATCACTACTCGGATTGTAGGCGTCGGCCCCTGGGATGTCAACGGTAATGGCCTCGCGCAGGCGGTCTTTTTACGCTTCGCGTCACCCCCGCATCAGGCGCTGCCTAATCTCAGAGTGAGCCGTCATATCCAGCGCTGTCCACGCCATGGCAGCCGCCGCATCCACCACCGCTTGGTCTGCGGCAGGCGTGACGCAGTGGGCTGCGAACTCCGGCTGGTGGTTGACCGCGGGGAAGGACTCGATGCCAATCGCTGGGTGGATGGAGGGCATTGCCAACGAAACGTTGCCCATGTCGGTGGACACGGCGAACTTCCCTGCGCTGGAACCCAGGGCCACGAAGCTCCGGCCCAGGACGGTGGCGTTCCCCTGGTAGAGGGCCGACATGACGTGATCGTGGACCATGTGCGCGTAGGGCTTTTCGGCGCCCTCAATTTTCAGCGCTGCGCCCGTGGCCAACGCGCCTGCCTCGAAGCATCGAAAAACCTTGGCCTGAACGTCACCCAGCTCTTCGAGAGTCGCGGCGCGAGCCATGAACCGCGCAGAGGTGTGCGCCGGGATGACGTTGGGCGCATCTCCTCCCTTGGTAATGATGCCGTGAACCCGATCGGTAGGCCGGATGTGCTGTCGAAGCAGTCCAATGGCGGTCTGGGCAATGGTCAGAGCATCGGCGGCGTTGATGCCCAGCTCGGGGAATCCAGCAGCGTGGGCCTCTTTGCCGGTGTAGAAGACGTCGAAGGTAGAGGCAGCGATGATGCCTGGCTCCACCACGTCGGCAGGGGCCGGATGCACCATCATGGCGGCGTGGATGCCCTCGAAGGCACCGCGTTCCAGCAAGAGTATCTTGCCTCCGGCGTCGCCCACCTCTTCGGCCGGCGTCCCCATGACAGTGACGGTGAGCCCGGCATCGTCAGCCAAGCGGGCCAGGGCCATGCCAGCGCCCAGGGCGGAGGCGGCGATGATGTTGTGTCCGCAGGCATGGCCAATCACCGGGAGGGCGTCGTATTCAGCGCAGATCGCAAGGTGCAGAGGACCGCTTCCAGCGGTAGCGCGGAAGGCAGTAGGCAAATCGCAGATACCCACCTCCACAGCGAACCCTGCATCCGCCAGAGCCTCGGCAAGCCAGGCCGACGCCTTTTCCTCCTCATAACCCATCTCAGGATTCGCGTGGATGCGGTGGCTGAGGGCCAGAAGCTGCTCCTTGGCCTCATCGAGGGTTGCCTTGGCGGCGGCTTTCATTTCCATGTCATCTCCTTAGTAGGGCAGTTCGCGCCTTCGCGCCATTAGAGGATAACACCCCCACAAGGGCGTGCCTTTAACCTACATTCGGAAGTTAGAGCGCCGATCGCATCAGCTCTCGGCTAAGCCCACCGCCGTGAGGGCAAGCAAGTACACCGCGGCCCCATTCCACAGTTATATATCGGTCCAAGACCCGTCCTGGAGGCCCATTTTTTGCGCTGGAGTGCCGTTACGGTCGATAATGGGACCATGACCACCGTGCACGATGTGGGTGAGTTTGGCCTCATTGACCGCCTGGCCCGAATAGTGGCCGATGCGCGGTTGGACGCGCCCACGGCGCCAGGATTCCGCATGCGCCTTGGTATTGGCGACGATGCTGCTGCCTGGCATGCCGACGACGGAGTGATGGTAACCACAACCGATACCATGGTGGAGGGCGTGCACTTCGCCCAGGGGACCACGCCGTGGCGTGACGTGGGCTGGAAGGTGATGGCGGCAAACCTCAGCGATATCGCGGCCATGGGCGCGTTGCCGCTCCACGCGCTGGTCACCCTGGGGTTGCCCGGTGAGACACTGCTCTCGGTAGTGGAGGAGATGTACTACGGCATGCTAGAGGCGTGCGACCGCTACCGGCTGTTATTAGTCGGCGGAGACACCGTGAGCGCCTTCAACTTGTTCATCTCCGTTACAGTGACGGGCAGATGCACCTCTGGGCCGTTGACCAGAAGCGCTGCGCGGCCCGGTGACGCCATTGGAGTGACTGGGTCCATGGGTGGCTCGGCTGGCGGGCTACGCCTCCTGCAATCGCCCGACTCTGACACTCTTCAAGGGAGTGCCGCCCAGGTGTTGGCCCAGGCCCACCGGAGGCCCGCCCCTCGATTAGAGGCGGGCCAACACCTGGTACGGGCTGGGATTCGATGTGCCATGGACATTTCGGACGGGCTGCGGGCAGATGTAGCAAAACTGGCCCTGGCCAGCGGCGTGGGCGCGCGGGTGCAAGCAGCACAGGTACCCGTGGAGCCGTGCCTCACCGAGCTGCTGCCCAAAGAGGCGCTCCAACTCGCCCTGAACGGTGGCGAAGAGTACGAACTGCTCTTCACAGGCCGTCCGGAGGTGGTGCAGCGGATTGTTCGGGAGCTACCGGGCGCAGCGCTCATCGGCGAGGTCACGGCGGACACGCCAGGAAGCGTCGTGGTCATAGACGAGGACGGCACGGAACTGAGCGTAATGAGACTCGGTTGGGATCACCTGCGTTAATGGAGCGGCACCTGAACAGCACTATGTTGGATAGAACGACCACGAATCCCGGTGAGACCCACGAACTGGGCCACAAGCTGGGCGCCCAGATGCAGGTAGGCGACTTGCTACTCCTGACCGGCGAGCTGGGGAGCGGCAAAACCACACTGACCCAGGGCATCGCCTGGGGTCTCGGTGTTGAAGAGTATGCCCACAGCCCGACCTTCGTGCTGGTGAACGAATACCAGGGCAGGGTCCGGCTTTACCATATGGACCTCTACCGGCTAGAACACGGACAGGAGGTCCATGAGTTGGGTATTCATGAAATGCTTACGGAAGGAGCAGGCGTGGTTGAGTGGGCCGAAAAGGCCCTGGAGGAGCTCCCTTCTGAGCACCTTTCCATCAGTATTACCGAGACGGAGCCGGGAAGCCGCTTGTTCCATCTGACCTCCCGCGGAGAGCGGCATGCGGCCTTGCTCCAAAGCCTGGATTCCACCACGGCAGTGGGCTAGCACGTTATGTATCTAGTCATAGACAGCTCAACCAAGAACGGCGCCGTGGGCTTGTGGGAAGACGGCCGCCTGGTGCAGACGCTAAGCTGGCACTCGCAGCACAGCCACACCGCCGAGCTCATGCCCTCGATCGATGCGCTGCTTGCGCTAAAGCATCGCGCCGTCAAAGACCTGACGGGAATCATCGTCGCCACCGGCCCCGGCGGGTTCAGTGCCCTCCGCGCTGGCATGGGGGCCGCCAAAGGCCTCGCCTTCGCACTTTCGGTGCCCCTGGCGGGGGTCAGCACACTGGAGGCGTCCGCCTTTCCCTACCGTGAGCTCGGCTACCCCGTCTGCGCGATGCTGGAGTCGGGCCGCGACTCCGTGGCCTGGGCCCGGTTTCAGCTAACGGCATCCGGTTGGCACCGCCGCACTCCCGATCGGGTAACAACCCTGGAGGAATTTCTGCGCTCACGGAGCCGTCATTACCTCTTCTGCGGCGAGGGCCTGGAAAGCTTCGCAGGCCCCCTGGCTAAGGCGATGGGGACCAAGGCGCACCTGATGGCCGAATCGGTGCCCCTGGGGCGTCTCCAAGGCGCGGCAGTCATCGGAGCGCACCGCCTAGACGTTGATGATTCCGATTCCGTGGCGGCACTCCAGCCCCATTACCTGCGTCCGCCAAGAATTACCCCGCCCAAACCGCCCCACGCCATCCGCCTCGGTGCCGCCGCCCAACGCTAATGTGATAGGGTCACCTCATTCACCAGCAAGGAGACCTTCATCCCATGGAGAGGACTTTAGTGTTAGTAAAACCCGATGCAGTACAGCGCGGGCTAATAGGAAAAATCATCACCCGGCTGGAAGAGCGGGGCGTGAAGATCGTCGGGATGAAGCTGGTACAGATGGATATGGACAAAGCCCGCGTCCACTACGAAGCGCACGTGGACAAGCCCTTCTTCGGAGGACTGGCCGCTTTCATGACCTCCCGGCCCATTGTGGCCATGGCGTTGGAAGGCACCAACGCCGTGGAAATGGTGCGGCAGACCATGGGGGCCACCGACCCGCAGAAGGCTGCGCCGGGGACCATTCGGGGCGACCTGGGCATGGACATCGGCCGGAACCTGGTGCACGGCTCCGATTCACCGGAGGCGGGAGCGCGGGAGTTGGCGGTCTTCTTCGATACAGGCGAGTTGATTTCCTACGAGCGCGAAACCGACCGCTGGATTACTGAATCCTGACCACCTGTTTGGCTTCATGCCAGACCTGCTCCAGCTTGTAGAGGTCACGCTCCTCCTCCGCGAAGATGTGTACCACAACATCCGCATAGTCGAGGAGCACCCAGCCAGAGTCGGCCGTCCCTTCCTGGTGGTGGATCTTGACCCTCTCCTTTTTCAGACTGCCCGTTACCTCTTCAGCTAGGGCCGCCATCTGACGGCGGCTGGCCGCACTCATGATCACCAGGTAATCGGCATAGCTGACGATTCCCCTCACATCCAAGAGGAGGATATCGGATGCCGACCTATCAGAGGCAACATCTACCACGAGCCGGGCCACGGTGGACGGTTCGGGGGCGAGCTTTGCTGGAGGAGTAAGGGCTGCCATGCACGTCCATTATAGCCGGGGGCCATGCTCGCCGCACGGGCTGGCGGGCGAGTTGGGTATAGGGGGCTGCCCTGCGGTGCCATCCGGAACAACTCAAGCTACGTGGCGTCGGCACCGAAGAGGCTCGACGAGTCGACCTGGTTCCAGGTGTCATAATCCAAATGATTGCTGTCAGGGCCGTAGGTCTTCCAGTAACCCTGGGTCCGGGAGCGCCACCATCAAGCTGTTGCCAACGTCCGCAACCCGCCGGCTACGCGCCCTGCCACCCCAGCCCGTGACGCAGGCCCCGGACGTAGGCGATCTGACCTGCGTGTTGCATGTTATCGCTGATGACACTCACCAGACGTATGCCGACGGTGACCGTCTCTTTCCATTGAGGCTCGTCAAGGACGCGATCGAGGTCTCCGGACGAGAGCGTGGCTAGATAGGCCTTGCTCCTCGCCAGCACCGCAGCGTGGTAGTCCAATAGCATCTGGGCGTCAGGCGAACGGAACGCGGAAACCTGTTCAGATGTATGTCCCCAGCCCCGGTCCTTATCGTCGGAGTCCATGTCGAAACGCGCGTGCCAGCCGTCGGCCGTCCAAGCCTGCTCCCGGCCCGCCAGGGCGGAAAGGTGATCGTCCTGTATCCGGGTCAGATGCCAGGCCAACCAGCCCATGGGGTTAGTATCCGCAGACGGCTGCCAACGCAGGTCTTCGTCCTTCATCTCACTCAAGCCGCGCGCCAGCGTCCTGCTGATGCGTTCCAGAGCATCGACAATCAACTCGGCAGACTCCATAATGCCCCTCCTCCCAAGCGTAAGTACTCAGCATGATAGCCGAGCGGGAAACGAGATGTGCATATACTGGTAAAGCGGCCATCCTCTCCAGGATACGACATCGAACCGTGTGCTATGATTTCGAGGCAGTGGAGGGCCCATGCCAAGACGCCATATTCAGCTCCAGGTATTTCCTGCCCACCGCACTGTGGCCCCGTTAACGTGGCTTCGGAAGGTCACGACCTCGGCTCTCGAAACCGCCGACCCTTCGGGTCAGAAGGGCGCGAACGTGGTCATCGCCGACGATACGACACTCCATGACCTCAACCATCGGTTCCGTGGACTGGACCAGGTGACCGATGTTCTCTCGTTTGGTGACATTTCCGCCGAGGCCGTTGCTGCAGATGGGAGCGGCGGAACGGACGAGCCGGCCCCAGAGTTTCCCAAGCCTCCCGCCAAAGAGGCCATCTGGGGCGAGGTGATTATCTCGTGCCCCCAGGCGGAGCGTCAGGCCGGGGAGCACGGATGGGACGTGGAACATGAACTTGCGCTTCTGGTGGTGCACGGGGTCCTGCACCTGGTTGGATACGACCACGCAGAGCCTGAAGACGAGGCCCTGATGAAGGGCTTGGAGGAGCAGGCGCTCGCCCGATTCTTTAGCGCGACTCCCGGGCTGCCCAATGAGCGCTGAAGTGCTGTACCGCAAGTGGCGTCCAGGCCGCTTTGCCGACGTGGTGGGCCAGCAGGCCATGACCAGGACCCTTGAGCAGGCCGTCATCACAAGCAGGGTAGCCCACGCCTATCTATTTTGCGGTCCCCGGGGCACTGGGAAGACCAGCACCGCCCGGGTGCTGGCCAAGGCCGTCAACTGCCTTAACCGTCCGGAGGGCACCGGAGAACCCTGCGGGGAATGCGCCGTCTGCCAGGCTGTCCCCCAGGGGAACTTTATCGACCTTATCGAGATTGACGCCGCCAGCAACCGGGGCATCGATGAAATACGCAGCCTCCGGGAGAAGGTGCACTTCGCGCCAACCCATGCGGCCGTCAAGGTATATATCATCGACGAAGCCCATATGCTCACCGACGCGGCTTTCAACGCCTTCCTAAAGACCTTGGAGGAGCCGCCTCCCCGCACGCTCTTCGTGCTCTGCACCACCGAACCCCACAAGCTACCCGCCACCATCATCTCCCGATGCCAGCGCTTTGACTTCCATCGCATCACCGCCGCCGATATCGGCCAGCAGATGGCCCACATTGCCCAGGCTGAAAACGCTGAGGCGTCACCCAAAGGGCTAGAGTTGGTGGCCAGGGCCGCCTCTGGCAGCCTACGCGATGCCACAAACCTCCTCGACCAGCTCCTTTCCTCGCAGGGTGGTTCGGTCACGGAGGAGGGGGTGCGAGATCTCCTTGGCCTCGGCGGCGAAGAGCAGGCCGTGGCAATGGTGCAACACCTCCTATCCGGCGATACAACTGAGGCCCTGAATGTCATAAACGCGGTGGCCGCCCAAGGGTTGGACCTGAGGCCTCTGCACCGAATGACCGTGGACCACCTGCGGGCTGCGCTCCTCATGAAGAGCGGCGTGGACCATATCGCCGAAATATCGGACGAAGCGAAACAAGTGCTAGCCGAGCTCGTCCCGCTCGTGTCCATAGAACGGCTGTTGCGGGCGCTGAAGCTCTTCGGCCAGGTATCGCTGAAGCATGACCAACCATCGCCACTGCCACTTGAGCTGGCCGCAGTGGAGCTGGGCATGGAGCCAGAGACTCTCTCTACCTCGCCCGAAACAAGAGTCGCACAACCGGCTATCACACCACCAACACCCCAATCGGTAAGTCCGGCTCCCCGGCCACGTCCTGCGGTCCCCAGCGCACCTGCGCATTCCCAGCCCATGCCAAACTCACCATCACAAGAGCGGCCTGCCGCACAGACAAGTGCCAACGGCATCCAAGCTACGCCACCACCAATTCCTGCTCCAACGGGGTACACGGGTGACCCCCAGGCCCCGCCGGAAGAGCGACTGACGAGTCAATGGCCCGCCATTGTCCGCACTCTGAGCCGTCAGCGAGGCAAGCGCTTTGACATAGGCGCCCTGTTGCGGACCTCCAAAGGCCACTACCTAGACGGACCCGTGCTGGTGGTCAGATTCTCCCATCAGTCCACCTCCGAGCGCCTGACTTCAGAGCTCGAAGAGCCCCGCTGCCGGATAGCCATCGAAGAGGTGTTGGCCGAGTTCCTGGGTGCCCCCTTCACGGTTCGAGTAGAGACTGAGGAAAATCGGGCCACGAACAGGCCTGCCCAGGCGGAGAGCCACCTCGTCCGCGCCGCAATCAACATGGGCGGGCAGGTTGTGCCGGAAACGAGAGAACCAGACCCTTGGGAGGAGAAACCGGATGAATAAAAACTTGCTCCGACAGGCACAACAGATGCAGGCCCGCTTAGCCAAGGTACAGGAGGAACTGGAGAACGCCACGGTAGAAGCCTCAGCGGGTGGTGGTATCGTGCGAGCTATCTGCTCTGGCAGACAGCACATCGAGTCCATCATCATTGACCCCAGCGCGGTGGATCCAGATGACGTTGAACTGCTCCAGGACCTAGTCCAGGCCGCAGTGAACGAGGCGTTAGAAAAATCTCAGATCATGGCCAACGAAAAGCTGGGTGCGGTAACTGGCGGACTGAACCTCCCGGGGCTGTAGCCAATGGTCTTCGATTACCCATCTCTAGCCGGACCGGTGGCCCGCCTCATCGAGCAGTTCCACAAGCTACCCGGCATCGGGCCGAAGATGGCCCAACGGCTCACCTACTACCTCGTACGCATTCCTCGTGAAGAAGCCCATGCCTTCGCCGAAGCCATTAGCGCGGTCAAGGACCAAATCGGCTACTGCGGCCAGTGCCAGAACATCACCGATGTCGACCCCTGCACCATGTGTTCAGACCTGTCCCGCGATGCAACGCGCATCTGCATCGTGCAAGAGCCGATGGACGTGCTGGCGGTGGAGCGGACAGGCGCCTTCAAAGGGCTCTATCACGTGCTCCACGGCGTTATCGACCCCATGAGCAACATTGGGCCGGATGACCTGCGGATTCGAGAACTGCTGGATCGGCTCACCGGCGGCGGCGTGCAGGAGCTTGTACTGGCGACAAACCCCACGGTGGAGGGGGAGGCGACCGCCATGTATATTCAGCAACTGGCACAGCCCTTGCGTGTCGGAATTACTCGGTTGGCCCGGGGCCTTCCTGTGGGCGGCGATCTGGAATATGCCGACGACCTGACGCTGAGGCGCGCCATCGAAGGCCGTCAACCGCTGTAGGGGGCGGGCGCGCCGCAACCAGACGAAATGCATCTTCCGTCGTTAGCCCAGGAATCGCCGGAGGTGAGCGGCCTCCTCCACGTAGTGGTTGATGTGGTAATCAGAACCACCCTGGCCTATCCCGGCCATGACAGCACTGGTCAGGCCTTCGTGAATGCGGTCCACGCCGTCCGCGAATCGGCCAGCAAGCCGAAGGTACTCATCTCCCAAAAGCTCCTTCACATGGCGCTCATTGGTGAAACGCAAGGCCTCGCGCATATCCCCATCGAAGCTGGGGTAGACCTCCCGCACGAAAGCCAAGTCATCGCCATCGAGAGCGGTTAGCCCCAGCAGCTCCGGTGGAACGCCGATGGAGTAGAGCGCCGCGCAAAAGCCTATGGCCCGGGGAAGCGCCACGTCGGCGGAGCCCTCCAGCGTGCGGCCATAGCCAAAAAGGCCCACGTGCAGCTTGCGCTCACGCCGCTTGGGAACCTGGACCGCTACCGACGCGATGACAGGGGCCAAGCGCCTGACCTGCGCCTGGTACTCCTTGGTACATTTCTCAATGATCGCCCGGGCCCGCTCCTCGTTGATAGCTGTCGGTTCCTGACGCTGGTGGTTGAGAAGCTGTTGAATCCCTAACTTGACCACCGCTTGCTCGTAGTCGTACTTAAATGCGGACTGGATCGTGAAGGTCTGCGTGCTGGGGTACTCGCGCAGGACACGGTCCACATTAACCGGGCTCAGGTGCCCCCTGAAGGGCACCGCCCCCACCCCCACGATGGGGTATAGCGGAATACCCAGGCGCCCTTCCAACTTGTGCAGGCGAAAAAGGCCCACCTTCAGCATCAACTCCGCCGCCACCATGCCATAGTTCAATGCCGGATCGCTCCGTGCCAGGAACACCCGCTGATACGCCAGATCCTTATCCTTGAGGTACTCCTCTACAATAAGGTCGCTGGTAAGCATGTGCTCCACGTCCTCGATGAGCGGAATGACTCGGACCGTCTTCGGGTAAAACTCCCCCACCCAGTCCTTCACCAAGCGCCCATTAAGAAGCGGTTCGCTCTCCTTGCCAACCACGAATTTACGGTAGTACGCTTCGATGAAAGACAACTCCTCGGCCGAGGTGGTAAAGGGCAGAATCACCTCCTGAATGGGTGCCTCCGCTTCGCCACCGTAGAACTCCTTCGCAACGTCCCGGGCCGAAGGAATGCTCTCCAGCGCTTCCACCATGGACTTGCGCATATCCAATTCGATGGACGGGTTGGGTACCCGAAGGGTGAGCATGGAATCAACACCTAGGTGGTGCTCCCGGAAGAAGTCGGGATATCCGGTAAGCATCTTCTTGACCACCTGGTTATCCACCTCCTTGCCTTCCGAGTCCCACATCTGCTCATCACAGCCCAGAGAAAAGACTTCCATGGCTTCGAGAATCTCTCCATCGCCCTTGAGGACGCCGTCCGCGTCCGCGAAAGGAGGAGGGGTCACGTTATCAGGGTGCTGCGTGCTCATAACCTTGGGGACGAATGACATGGGGCCTCCGAAAACAATGAAAGCATAAGGTTGGGGTCGGGCAATAGCATACCCAATAGGCGGCAGGCCGCATAGATACCGGCTCCCTCGCTCGAGGCCACAGTGCACAATTCGCGGACGAGCAGAGCAAAGGAGTGCTGTTTTACCAGGAAACTGGTAAAACAGTTTGCTATAAATCTTGACATCCGGCTAGCCATATACTAGTGTCACGCGCAGATCCTGCAGGAGTTGAGCGTTTGGCCAGAGGCAAAGAGCCTAAGATCATCGCAATCGCCAACCAGAAGGGCGGCGTGGCCAAGACCACGACATCGATCAACCTTGCGGCCAGCATGGCGCTAGAGGGCTGCCGCACTTTGCTGGTGGACATGGATCCCCAAGGCGGATGCGCCGTAGCGCTGGGCATGGACACCACCGAGGTTGAGCTCTCCGTCTACAACGCGTTACTACAACCCAACGTCACCATTGCCGACGTAACCATGTCCACAGCGTTCGGTTTTGACTTGGCTCCGTCCAATATCGACCTGGCGGGCGCTGAGGTGGAGCTCAAGCAGGCCCTAGCCGCCGAAACGGTCCTTCAGCGGCGGCTCCGCGCGTCCCTGGAAAGCTACGACTACGTCCTCATCGACACCCCGCCCTCCCTGGGTATCTTGACGGTGAACAGTCTCACAGCCGCAAGCCAGGTACTGATCCCCATCGCCTGCGAATATATGGCGCTGCGCGGGTTGCGCATGCTGTTGGACACGCTGGAAAGCGTGCGTGAGGTCATCAACCCCGATTTGCACATCCTGGGGCTCCTGGCAACACGCTTCGACGCTCGAACGATCAACAGCCGCGAGGTCTACCAATACCTCGCTGAGTTCTGTGCGGGTGAGGGGCTGCATTTTTTTTCCCAAGTCATCAAACAATCGGTGCGGATCATCGAAGCCCCTGGCTATCACATGCCGCTCGTCGTCTGGCGTCCGGAGTTGGAAGGCGCCCAACGGTACAGGGAACTCGCCCAGGAGGTCATCAATGGCAAGGTCTAAGCGGCCCGCATTTACCTTTCCAGAGCTGGAGAGCAGGGGACGACGAGCGATCCTGCGCTCGGCCCAGGAGGTGTCCGCCGACCTTGAAGCCCTGGAACGGGCAACCCTCGCCGCAGAGGAGGATGGCAAAGATCGGGTGAAGGTTACCTACCGCTTCCACCCGGAAGCCGTGGAGGCCGTGGAGGACATCCGGAGGATCCTACGGCGTCAGCACGGCGTCAAGAAAGTAAACCGGGAGGATATTGCCCAGGCAGCGGTGATGGAGGCACTGCGGCAACTGGAACAGGCCGGCGGGGAGAGCTTCATCGTTCAGCATTTTACCGGCCGCCCCTGAGTCCGCATTGGCGCCCTCCCTCAGACCGTCTTGCTCACAAACCCAGCCTTGCTCCGCCACTTCGGGTTGACCTTCACCCATAGCTCCAAATAGACCGGCTTGCCCACCAGCTCTTCTATGTCGTGGCGGGCGGCGATACCCACCTCTTTGAGTGCCGTCCCCCCGTGGCCGATAAGCAACCGCCGCTGGGACGCCTTGTTCACGTAGATTGTCGCCTGCGCGTAGTCGGGCTGGTCGTCCGCCCGTTCCTGATAGTCCTCCACCTCAACCGCCACAAAGTAAGGGACCTCCTGGGCGTACTGAAGAAAAACCTTCTCTCGAATGACCTCGGCCACCAAAAACCGCAACGGCCGGTCCGTGAGCGTTTCCGGTGGGAAGATGGGCTCAGCCTCGGGGAGGTGCTCCTCCAAGAGATGGGCCAGAAGAGCCGTTCCGTCTTCCTGGAGAGCGCTCAACGGTACAACCTCCAGAAAGGGGTGGGCTTGGGCGTAGGCCTCCATGACAGGCAGGAGCTTGGACTTGCTCACCGTATCTATCTTGTTAACCACAATTATGGCTGGGGTGCCCGACTGCTGAAGAAGCGTGATGAAATGGCGTTCGACGGCACCGGGAAGCCGCGGCTCCACCACCAGTACCACCAAATGGGCCTCGCTGAAGGCGGTGGTGGTCTGGCGTGCCATGGCCGCGTCCAACTGGTCACGCCCTTTAGATAAATAGCCCGGGGTGTCAAGCAGGCCTGCTTGAAATCGTTCTCCTTGGAGCACGCCCAAAAGCTGATGGCGCGTAGTATGGGGCTTGGGGCTAACGATGGAGAGCTTCTGGCCCAGGAGCTTATTCAGCAATGTGGACTTGCCCACGTTCGCCCGACCAACGATGGCGACAATGCCGCTTCGATAAAGCGGGATCCCTTTCGTGATCATAGGGCTATTATCGTAGCCCACTGCCAGGGCCACAAGACGGCTAAGCGCAGCCTGTCACCGCTTTCGTCCACTGGAATAGGGAGTTAAGCAGGCACGGGTCCGTCGGGCTATTGGGTTCCCAACCTCCGCTGAAGAGCCTGCTCCAACTCGGCGCAATGTCATGGTCCCGGCCCTCGCTACACATGGCGTAAATACCGTGGCGCAACAGCGCGACGACTTCGTGGTCGCGCAACGGTGATTCCTCAACCCATCCACGTGCCTCGCGGAGCGCTCGCAGCCGTTTAAAGGAGTGCGCTTGGTCGCGGTTGGTCTTGCTTTTGGCGTTTAGTCATGGCCTCACCTCGCTGTAATCGGTTGGTATCTCTGGGTATAAGTGTTCGCTAGGAAGGATGAAAACACCTCGGCCAAAAGGACAGCTATACGTGTACGAAAGTTCAGTGGGACGGTCAATACAACCTACGCAAACTCACCACTTCTACGTATCTATGCACCATCTCAGCCTGGATTGACAGGTCAAGTCCACGAGGAATAAAGTTAATATAATTAGATGTTCAGTGCCGTAATGTTACGCGCGATATGCGCTATGCAGAGGAGGGCAGATGGTAATCGAACTAGACAAACTGGTTGATACTGAACGGGGCCTGGTGAACCGGAAGATTTTTGCCGACCCGGAAATATACAAGCAGGAACTGGAGCAGGTCTTCGCCCGCAGCTGGCTCTTCTTAGGCCACGAAAGCCAGATTCCCAACCCCGGCGATTTTTTCAACACCAAGATGGGCGAGGATCCCATATTGGTCACGAGAGGCAAGGACGGCAAGGTCAACGCCATGCTGAACAGCTGCCGCCACCGGGGCAACAGCGTCGAGCGAAGTGACCTGGGCAACCGCAACAACTTCATGTGCACCTACCACGGTTGGACCTACGACCTGGAGGGCAAGCTCATCACGGTACCGGGCTTCAAGGAGCTGTACCACGAGGAGCTTGACTTGGAGAACTGGGGACTGGTACGGGTGAGCCAGCTGGAGAGCTTCCATGGACTCATCTTCGCCAACTGGGACCCGGAGGCGCCAGGGTTGCTGGAGTACATGGGTGATTACGCCTGGTTCCTGGAGACGCGGGTCAACCCCCAGGGCCAAGGCTCCGAGGTGGTGGGCGGTATCAACCGTTGGGTAATGGACTGCAACTGGAAGTTCGCTACCGAGAACTTCATTGGTGACGGCTACCACGCCGGCGTCTCCCACAAGTCGGCGACCCTGGCAGGGCACGCTGTGCTCGGCCTCCGGCAGCAACAGCAGCAGCCTGGCCGACAGTTCGCGAACCAAAGCACACCCCTCAGCTTCCGGTTCGGCACCAAATATGGCAGCGGCATCGGCGCCAACTTGAGACCCGCAGATACGGCCGCCTCGGCCCCCACGGGCATGGGTGAGGCCGTTGAGTCCTACTACCAGGAACGCATCGCGAACATGGAGAAGGTGCTAGGCAAGACTCGTTCGCGCCTAGGCTCCTTCAACGCCATGTTTCCCAACTTCTCCATCAACTCCAGCGCTGACCAGATTCACGTCTGGAACCCCTCCGGACCGCTGCACACTGAATGTTGGGTGTACATCCTGGTCGACAAAGCGGCGCCCCAAGAGGTCAAGCATGCCATGCGCCTCACCGGACAGCGGCACTTCGGCCCCTCGGGCATGTTCGAGCAAGACGACGGCGACAACTGGAAGCTCAGCACCATTGGTGCGAAGGGAACCATTGCCCAGCGCTACCCACTGAACTACCAGATGGGACTGCACGACGAATGGTTCTCCGCCGACGGCGAGCTCCCTGACCGACAGCAGGGCACCAACGGCGACACCAACCAGTTAAACTTCCACCGCCACTGGGTGGCACTAATGAGTGGGAAGAGCTGGGCCGATATTCGCAATAACTCATTCCAGAAGGTAGGAACCTAATCATGGTAACGCAATCGACAACCGACCTAGGCCTCATCAACGAAGTGCAGCAGGCCCTCTACTTCGAAGCGGAGCTGCTGGACAAGCGGCGCTACCACGAATGGATGGACATGCTCGCCGACGATATCCACTACTGGATGCCGCTGATGCGCACGGTCATCTCACGGGACTCTGCGCGCCTGGAGATCGCAGACGCTCAGGCCCAGTCCTATTTCGACGATGACAAGGATATGCTCAAACAGCGGGTGGCCAAGCTGGACACCGGCTTCTCATGGTCCGAGGACCCGCCGTCCCGGACCCGACACCTAGTCACCAACATCCAGCTCAAGGAAGTGCGAGACGCCTCCGCCGGGCTGGAGGTGGACATCGAGTGCTACTTCTTTGTCTATCGCACGCGGCTAGACTCCGACACTGACTACTGGGTCGGCAGGCGGGAGGAAATGCTGCGGAAGACCGATGGGCAATGGAAGCTGGCCAAGCGCCACATCTTCCTCGACCAGGTGGTACTGCAGTCCAAGAACATCTCCAACTTCCTCTAAGCTAAGCAGCGCCCCACAAACAGGAAGCATTAGAAAGACCCCCGGAATTCTGGGGGTCTTTCTGCGTCGCCGCATGGAGCAAGCGATGGGATTCGAACCCACGACAACTTGCTTGGGAATTCGGGGGGGGGGCTGTGCTGGGGATCAACCGATCCTTGAAGCTGAGACTGCCTATCTTCCTCCTCTTTCGGCATATGTGAGAGAGCGTGTGAGCGCACACAGAGCCTTAGTCCGCATCAACAACGCACCTCCCAGCTAACTACATGACCATACGCACAAACCAAAGGCGGGCCCACGTTTGTAGGCCCGCCTTTGGTTTACTATGCTTACGAACACCGACTCCAAGCGACTTCTAAGTTTGGCTACACCTCAGAATATGACGCTTGGCCGTGCTGGGTAATATCCAGACCTATTTCTTCTTCCTCCTCCGTCACTTGGACACCGATGGTGTACTTTAGGGCTAGCAGGATAATAGCTGTAACCGCGAACGCCCAGAGCGCCGTGGCCCCCATCCCAATGAGCTGGTACCCTACTTGGGTCCCCATGGAAACATCAGACGTGAATACGCCTGCTGCTGTACCGACGCCGGCAAAGAGTCCGGTCGCGAGGCCACCCCACACACCGCCAATCCCGTGCACGCCAAACACAGCTAGAGAGTCATCAATGCGAAGGTGATTGATGAACTGGACTGCGAAATAGCAGAACACTCCGGCTCCGACTCCAATGGCAATGGCGGGCATAGGCCCAACAAATCCAGCGGCCGGTGTAATGGCGACCAGTCCAGCCACAGCGCCCGAGGCTGCGCCTACCGCGCTCGGTTTACCCCCGCGGAGCCACTCCGCACCCAGCCAACCCAAAATAGCAGCAGCCGCTGCGGTGTTCGTGACGACAAAGGCATTCACAGCCGATGCGTTAGCGGCCAAAGCGCTCCCCGCATTGAACCCAAACCAGCCGAACCACAGAAGCGCCGCGCCCAAGACAACAAAGGGTACGTTATGAGGAGGCATGCTGTCCGTCCCGTAACCTTTTCTTCGACCAAAGATTACCCACGCGGCGGCCAACGCAGCAAAACCAGCGTTCATGTGAACCACCGTGCCACCGGCGAAGTCCAGAGCGCCCAGCTGGAATAGCCAACCGTCCGAGTGCCACACCCAGTGCGCCACCGGTGCGTAGACGATGGTCACCCAGAGCACGGTGAAGATGACGAACGAACTGAATTTCATGCGCTCAGCAAAGGCCCCGGTAATCAGCGCCGGGGTAATAATGGCAAACATGGCCTGGAAGATCATGAATGTCTGTTCGGAAATGTTCTCGCCATCCGCAGCCACTGCGGAAACGCCGGCCAACCCCAGATGCTCTAGGCCGCCCAATAGCCCTCCGCCCACATCATCTCCGAAGGCCAGACTATAGCCCCACAGAACCCACACCACACCCACCAGTGCAATACACATGAAGCTGTGCATTATGGTAGCGGCCGCGTTCTTGCGCCGGACCATGCCCGCATAGAAGAAAGCCAGTCCGGGCGTCATAAGCAGAACCAACGCTGACGAGGCGAGTACCCAAGCCGTATCGCCACTATTCATTCGACCCTCCTGCTGACAGTATTGCTAACAGTGCCTATGATCAGACATAAGCTTTTCACAGGTGTTTCTGTCAGGTTACAAACTTGTTACATTTTCCCCTTGGAAAATGAGCACGACCTGGGCCACACCCATGTCACAGTCATGCTACTCCAAGGGGTTCACCCCAAGGTGGTGTAAGGAAGACTAGGCCACTCAACGATGCGTACCACGATGGACATCGACTCCCATCTCGTAGCGAGCCTACAGAAAGAGGCTCTTAAACGGCTTGTGAGGGCTCTAGAAACCTCAAAATCACAACAACCTGTAGGACTTTGCCCAAGAAGAAGCCCTCTGGCTGATAGCCAGGGGGCCATTTCGCTCCTAAATAGTGGAGCGGGCGATGGGATTCGAACCCACGACAACTTGCTTGGGAAGCAAGTACGCTACCGCTGCGTCACGCCCGCGCTCGCGGCCATTCTACCAGGGCGCGGCATGCACCCACAAATAACGGGCATCGTTGAGGAAATGTTCGCCGCCGTGGCCTCTCGAGAGGCCACGGCTCTGGCTACGCGCGCAGGCGCGATGTCGCGGATACCAGAGCAATCACACCACCGATAAGAAACCACAGGTCGATGAAGACGACACCGTTGAACACCCTACCACCCAGCATAGACAGCCCTAAAGCCGTAACCACTCCGCCGGCGGCCATGTATTGAAAGGGCCTGCCACGGCGCTTGTTCACCGCGTTGCTCACGCCTTCACCTATGGCAGAGCCCAGGCCCAACATGATCAGGAACCGGAAGAATCCCATGCCAAGAATATTGTCCAAGATAAAGAGGACAATGCCTCCGGCCACGCCCAAACCCACCGCCGCCAACACGCCACGAATGAGGTAGGAAGTGGATACCCGATAGGTGGGTAACTGCGCTGTACGAACGCATTCCTTGCAGCGCATGCCCACCGGATGCTGACGCATACACTCCACGCACATGGAATTACCGCATCGGGAGCAGCTCAAGCCCGTTTCCCGTTCAGGGTGCCAACGACACGTCTGGGATACCGCCACAAAAGCTCCTAGGCCCTAGGCCCGCCCTCGTTAGCGTGACGCCCCTGACGCATCCACGACGACGGGTCGTCGATGTCACGGTCGAAGACTAGTCGGTTCCACATGAGCCGCGGGTACCGAACGCCACTTCCTCGCAATTTGTTAGATACCAACCGTTTCACAACGGTGATGGTGAGGATACCTCCCATGAGCAAAACCGTAGAGGCCGGCCTGTCCAAAAGAAGGCTCCACAATGGAAGCAGCGCGAAGGAGACGAGGACCCAGATAGCGGAATTTCCCATGAGACGCCAGCCCACTACCGATACTACGATGAACAGGGTGAGTTCGATTCTAGCCAAGGCGACAAGCACCCCTATGGTGGGAGCGACCCCTCGTCCGCCCTGAAGCCCAAGAAAGGCAGACCAGTTGTGCCCGACGATGGCCATGAGCCCCCCGACGACCTGCCACTCAAGGTCCAAATCCAAGAGCGAACGGGCCAACACCACCGGAGTAAAGCCCTTCACGAAGAGATCGAAGGCCCCCACGGGAAATATCCACAGCTTTCCAACGTTGTGCCAAACGTTGGCGGCACCTACCGTGCCACTCCCGACCTTCCGGAGGTCGACGTCCTTCAGGGCGCGTCCTACGACGTAGGCTGCATTCAACGATCCCAGCAAATAGCCGTACAGCAAAACAATGGCAATTTTCAGGGGCTCTTCCATGGCACCATTCAAAGGGTCAGCAGGGGGCGTTACCCGGTGGTCAAATGCTCCAACTCACGGAGGACTTCCGCAGAAGGGCCAGCAGACCCCGGCAACAACTCACCTTTCGTCCCGAAGGCATGATAGTCGCTGCCGCCGCAGGCTAACAGTGCGTAGCTCTTCGCCAAACGGCCAAGATGTTTTCGGGTATCGGGGCCGAACTCCGCGTAATCGACTTCCATGCCCACCATGCCCAACTCCGCAAACCGCGGAAGGTACTCTTCGTAGTCTGGCACGAAGATGGGATGGGCCAGCACAGCCACTCCTCCCACCCTCTTGATGAGCTTCACCGCCTCTTCCGTCGATATATGGGAGCGGCCAACGAAGGCCGGGCCGCCATCTTCGATATACCCCGAAAAGGCAGCCTTCACATTACCGATGTAACCCTTCTCCACCATGGCCTGGGCAATATGAGGCCGGCCAATACTGGCATCGCCAGCAATTTGTTTCACTCTTTCCCATTGCAGAGGCATGCCCAACCTGCTCAGCTTCTCCACCATAAGCTGGGCCCGCTCCAGCCTGCCCTGGCGGAAGCCCTTCAACTCTTGCTGGAAACCGAGGTCATGGTAATCCAAAAAGTACCCCAGAATATGCAAATCGCCGCTGCCGTCCGGGTGGTCCGCGCTCATCTCGATACCGGGGATCAGGCGCAAGCCTGTCTCCTTCGCCGCCTCAAAAGCCTCATCGAGGCCCTCGGTTGAGTCGTGGTCGGTGATTGCCGCAACGCGCACACCCTGCTCCGCCAGCAGGTGCACCATCTCCGTAGGCGTCAGATTACCGTCGGAACGGGTAGTGTGTAGATGCAAATCAATGGAGGAGCTAGGCATCGTCCGTCACCCTGTCGACCCGCTGGATACCCAACGCCTTGCCAGTCGTGTCGTCCACGTCAATTAGCACCGAATTGAACTGCGCTGGACCCGATTCAGCCACGTTCAGGCGTCGGGGTAGTGCGGTAAGGAATCGGCCGAGCACATCCTCGACCTTGCTCCCAATGATGGAGTTCACTGGGCCAGTCATCCCCAGATCCGACACGAAAGCACTTCCCTGGGGCAAGATACGCGCATCCGCCGTCGGCACGTGGGTATGCGTACCCACAACCGCCGTAACCCTGCCATCCAGGTGCCAGCCCATGGCTCCCTGCTCCGACGTCGCCTCGGTGTGAAAGTCCACCAGGATCACCCCGGGGGGGTCCTGCTTCATCTCCTCCAGTATCTCGTCCACCCGGTCAAAGGGAGAATCCAAGCCCTCTGGCATGAACACCCGGCCTTGCAGATTGATAACCGCCGTCCGTCCGATACGAAGGTAGCCGTGTCCGGGGGCCACGGCCGGGTAGTTTGCGGGGCGCAGGATGGGCATCTCGCCATCAAGCCACGGTAGGATGCCCTTATTGTCCCAGATGTGGTTCCCAGAGGTGATGACGTCGGCTCCAGCATCTAGGATTTCGTCGGCGGTCTCCTCGGTCAAGCCGAAGCCACCAGCCGCGTTTTCGCCATTCACCACCACAAAGTCGATACCCTCCTCCCGTTTGAGGCGGGGCAGCACCTGTTTCAGGGCACGCCTCCCAGGTTTGCCGACCACATCACCGACCATAAGTACTCGCACCGTGCGTTCGTTTCCTTTCTGCTCCCCCGACGAAGACGCTACTTTGCCGTCTCCGTCGCCCGGGTCTCCCGCACCACTGTCACCTTGATATGCCCAGGGTACACGAGATTCTCTTCGATCTTCTTGACCACGTTCCGGGCAAGGTTCGAGGCCTCCATGTCATCAATCGCTTCTGGCTGCACCATGATGCGGACCTCACGCCCCGCCTGGATTGCGTAGGATCGTTCGACGCCCTCGAAGCTATTAGCGACGTCCTCCAGTGCTTCAAGTCGCTTCAGATAGAACTCCACCGTGTCACGCCTGGCCCCTGGTCGGGCCGCGCTCATGGCGTCAGCGGCGGCCACGATGAATGCCTCCGGAGTCCCCCGCTGATCGTCGTGGTGCTCCACAATGGCGTCACGCACAATCTTAGGTAGGCCGAAGCGCTGGGCAATCTCATCTCCGATCTCGGTGTGCGTCGCCTCTGTCTCGTGGGTAAGCGCCTTGCCGATATCGTGTAGCAGACCACCGGCCTTGGCCGCCTGAACATCGCAGTTAAGTTCCCCCGCCACCAGACCAGCCAGGCGCGATACCTCGACCGAGTGTTGGAGAATGTTCTCGCCGTAGCTGTAGCGGTACTTCAAACGGCCAACCAGGGTCATAAGATCCGGATGCAGACCCCGGACACCGGCGTCGAGGATCGCCTGCTCTCCTGCTCGCTTGATGGTCTCATCAACTTCTTGCTGTGCGTGCTCCACCGTCTCCTCAATCCGGGCTGGGTGGATACGGCCATCCTGGACCAGTTTGGTAAGCGCAATCTTCGCCACCTCTCGCCGAATAGGGTCAAAGCAGGAAATGGTCACCGCCTCAGGCGTATCATCAACGATGAGGTCCACACCGGTAGCCGCCTCGATGGCCCGAATATTACGGCCTTCACGACCGATAAGCCGCCCCTTCATGTCGTCGCTGGGCAGGGGCACCACAGACGTGGTCGTCTCCGACACAACGTCTGCCGCCAGGCGTTGAACGGCGCTGGAGACCACATGCTTGGCCTTCTCATCGGCCCCGGCCAACATCTCCTGCTCCATTTCGAAATAGCGCTTTGCAAGGTCATGCTTGGACTCATCTTCCGCCTTTCGCATGACCATGTCCTTTGCTTCACCTGTACTGAGGGAGGCCACCCGCTCAAGGGAAACAAGTTGCTCGCCTTTTAACGTTTCCACTTCCTCGCGTTGACTATCCAGGGCCTTCTCCCCTTCGGAGACGTTTTCCTCTTTGGCCTCCAGGCTCTGCTGCCTACGGTCGAGGCCCTCCTCACGGTTGGCCACGCGGCTCTCGCTGCGCTGGATCTCCTTGCGGCGCTCGCGGATCTCGTTCTCCGCCGTCGTCCTATCCTGGAGCGCGCCCTCTTTGGCCTCCATGACCAGCTTCTTGCTCTCCTGCTCAGCCTCCCGGACGATGGCGGAGGCCGTAGCACTGGCGTTGTTCATTCCTTGGCGCAACAGGAGTTTCTGGAGGGCAGTGGCTCCACCCACACCCACACCTACTGCTACTACCGCTACGATAATGACTACGATTGCATCCATAGGGACTTCCTTTCCGAGTTGCCCTCCCTTGCCGAGCTGGGCAACCCCTGGAACATTTTGTATCCCGTCTGGATAGCAAAAACTACCACCCAGCGGGCTGGCAGCGTAAGAGAAGAACTGTTTTGCACAGAGAAGAGCGCGGCTTAGCTTACTGGGCGGTGGCCCCTACAGGCTCCGAATGCTCCACCGTCTCGGTTGAGTCGGCGGGAGGGGGGGTCTCGACTTTGGCCTCGCTGCCATTGTGGACAGCACGAAGCTCCCGTTCCAACTCCTCCATGACGGCGGAATTGCTCAGGAGAAACTCTTTGGCTTTCTCCCTGCCTTGGGCCAGGCGAATCTCGCCGTAGGAGTAACTGGCACCGGCCTTACGGACGATATCCTTCTCCACGCCCAAGTCGAGCAGGTCTCCCGCCTTACTGATGCCCTGATTGAACATGATATCGAACTCCACCTGTTTGAAGGGCGGAGCCACCTTGTTCTTGACCACCCGGGCACGCACTCGAGAACCAACCACATCGGTACCCTGCTTGATACTCTCAACCCGGCGCAAGTCAACGCGCACCGAACTATAGAACTTGAGGGCCCTGCCACCGGGAGTAACCTCGGGGCTGCCAAAGAAGACTCCCACCTTTTCACGCAACTGGTTAACGAAAATGACGGCGGTTTTGGAATGACTTGTCGCGCCCGTCAACTTGCGCAGCGCTTGAGACATCAGCCGGGCCTGGAGGCCAACGTGGGCATCGCCCATGTCACCTTCCAATTCCGCCCGGGGCGCCAATGCCGCAACGCTATCGATGACAACCACGGCCACCGCTCCGCTGCGGACCAGGTACTCGACAATCTCCAAAGCCTGTTCAGCCGTATCGGGCTGGGACAGGAGGAGGTTGTCGACATCCACGCCGCAACGCGCCGCATACGTCGGATCCAGTGCGTGCTCAGTGTCAATATAAGCTGCGGTCCCGCCCAGGCGCTGGGCCTCGGCGATGATATGGTGGCATAAGGTGGACTTCCCTGCCGACTCCGCCCCGAAAATCTCGCTAATCCTGCCTCGGGGAATCCCCCCGATACCCAGGGCAAGATCCAACGAAATAGAGCCGGTGGGGATACTCTCCACCTGCCCGCGATGGGATGCTTCTCCCAAACGCATGATGGCACCACGACCGAATTGACGCTCGATTTGGCCTAGGGCAAGTTCTAGCGCTTTATCCTTTGCTTTGTCCTTCTCTGACACGCGTACAGTCCTTTCCTCAACACCACACAGGGTTGGATCACAACCGTGCGGTGCCACTGCTCTGCACTGCGTACATGCTACCACGGTGGCGAAAGCCCTCACAACCCAACGATGGCACAGAGACACCCTCATTAAAAGGGCTACAACACACTCGCACTTGGAGGGGGCACGGAATCAGGTGGGCTGGAAGCGATTCACAATGGGCAGACGGCGATCGCGGCCAAAGGCCCGGTGGGTAATCTTTACCCCCGGAGGCGCTTGACGCCGTTTGTATTCGCTCTGGTCCACCAGACGAACGGTGCGAAGTACCGCGTCCACCGTGTGTCCGTCGCCGATCATCTCCTCCACGCTGGCGTCGTCCTCTACGTAGGCCTCCAGGATGGGATCCAGTACCTCATAGGGCGGGAGCGAGTCTTCGTCCCGCTGCTCCGGCCTGAGCTCGGCAGTGGGGGCTCTGCTGATAGTGGATTCAGGGATGACGGGCCTGCCATCCTGGGTGTTTCGGTGCATGGCCAGTCTCCGAACCAGGGTCTTGGGCACGTCTTTTAATACGGCGAACCCCCCAGCCATATCCCCATAGAGCGTGCAATATCCGGTGGCCATCTCACTCTTGTTCCCCGTGTTCAGCACAAGCCAGCCGAACTTGTTGGAGGCAGCCATGAGCAGGGTCCCCCGAATGCGCGCCTGGATGTTCTCCTCGGTCACGTCCGGCTCTCTGCCCGCGAACAGCGCTCCCAATTCCTTCTGGTACTGACCCAGGGTCTGGTCGATGGGGATAACGTGAAGGGCCACACCCAGGTTGGCGGCCACCGCCTCAGCGTCTTGCCGTGAAAGGTCTGAGGTGAAACGGGACGGCATGAAGAGAGCCGTCACATTCTCCCCGCTCAGGGCGTCGGAGGCCACAGCGACGGTCAGGGCCGAGTCGATGCCACCCGATAGGCCAACCACGGCCTTGGCAAATCCGCTCTTGCGTAGATAGTCCCGCGTACCAGTGACCAGGGCAGTGTAGACCTCAGCGAGGGGATCCAGCGGCTCGCAGACCACATTCTCGATGGGCGGTCGCTCCCGTTCTTGACCATCACTCACATGCAGGTGCACGGGCACGCCGATTTCACGCACGTTGGCTTCGAGGAGGCTTCCGTTGGAAGCGGCTGCGCCCACGGCATCGGCGTCGACGTCCACCACCAGCAGCGCTTCCTTGAATTGGGGCCCCCGGGCCACTAGCTCGCCAGCCGGGTCCAGCACCAGGCTCTGGCCGTCGAACACCAACTCGTCCTGTCCTCCGACCATGTTCACATAAGCGATAAAGAGGCCGTGGTTCAAAGCGCGCTTCGCCAGCACATCCTGGCGGTACCTACCTCGTCCCTGATGGTAGGGGGAACCGTTGATGTTCACGATAACCTGCGCACCTGCGACCCGCTGGACGGTGGTGGGACCCACGTCGTACCAGATGTCCTCGCAGATGTTCACCCCCACCTCCACACCATTGACAGTGAACACAGGGCATTCGGCGCCAGGGGAGAAATAGCGGGCCTCATCGAAAATGCCGTAGTTCGGGAGGAAGAGCTTGTGATAGGTGCCAACCAACCGGCCGCCGTGGGCCACCGCAGCCGCATTGTACAGTTTAGCGGTCGCCTCTCCGGGACTCGGCACAGCGGCGAGGTTGAAGGGCCCTTCCCCTTCCAAGTGCGGTGTGCCGACCACGACGGTCAGTTCACCACTGGCATCAATGATTCGCTGGAGACAGGCTTCTGCCTCGCTCAGGAATTGCCGTTTGAACAGCAGGTCTTCGGGGGGATAGCCGATAATCGCCAGCTCGGGGAAGGCGACGAGGTCGGCGCCCTGAGCACGGGCCTGCTCCATCATCTCCAAGATGCGGGCCGTATTGCCTGGCAGGTCTCCCACCGTGGGGTTCATCTGGGCCAGGGCCAGCCGCAGCTGCCGCACTCTTCCCTCCCGCAAGCTCCAAGGGTTTAGGTCCCGGAGGGGACCAAAATTCAACGTGTTTGGAGTATATCAGGCAGCGGCCGTACCTGTAGTAAATAAACGCGGCCTCCCCTGTCAGAGGGAGGACTTACGTTGCCTGCGTCTTTACGAGGCCAGCCGCTAAAGGCCGCTGCCGGTACGGCGGCGACGGCGAGCGGAGCGACGGGCAGCCAACCGTTCCTTCTCGCCCTTGGAGCGAAAAAAACGTCGGTCCTTGTGCTGCTTGAGAATCCCCGAGCGTGTTACCGCTGACCGAAACCGGCCCAGAAGTCCCTCGGGGGCCTCATTATCGCGAAGCGTCACAAAAGCCATAGCGTAATTACACCTCTCATGCTAAGGCTACCCGAAGGCGACCTTGCGCCCTGGCGCTCAGGCAACAGGGGGAGTCCCTTACTATTCTAAAAAATGCCCCGTCGTTTGTAAAGCTACCTAGCCAACACCGTAGCCATCCCGTAGTGGCCGACCATTAACGCAAGGTCTAAGAGGATGCCTTGCGCTTGCGGTCGCCCCACCAGGCTTCGATGCGCTTGGCCACCTCCTGCTCGTAGCCCTCACTCCCCGGCTTGTAGAAGCGTTTGCCCTGGAGCTCTTCAGGCAGGTTCTGCTGGCCGGCGAAGTGGCCGGGATGGTCGTGGGCGTACTCATAGCCCTCACCGTAGCCCTGCTTACGCATCAGCGGAGTTACCGCGTTGCGCAGATGCAGTGGTACCGGATACTGACGGCCAGTGCGCACCTCTTTCAGCGCCTGGTTCAGTGCAGTGTAGGCCGCGTTACTCTTGGGCGCCGTGGCCAAATAGACCGTGGCCTCGGCCAGGGGGATGGCCCCCTCCGGCAGGCCCAAGAAGTGCGTCGCCTGCTGGGCCGCCACGGCCACGGGCAGCGCGTGGGGGTCGGCCATGCCCACATCCTCGACGGCGAGGATGACGATGCGCCGCGCGATGAAGAGCAGGTCCTCTCCCGCCTCCAACATCCGCGCCAACCAGTAAACCGCCGCGTCGGGGTCCGAAGCACGAACTGACTTGATGAAGGCGGAGATAGTGTCGTAGTGAGAGTCCCCCGCCTTGTCGTAGAGCGGTGAGCGGTGTTGCAACACCTCCGCCATATCCGTCTCCGACACCTGCCGTATACCGTCCTTGCCCGGAACCGTCAGCGCGACAGCCACCTCCAAGGCGTTCAGCGCGACCCGGGCATCCCCCGCGGCCACGGTCAGCAAAAGCTCCTTTGCATGGTCCGTCAACTCTAAGTGCTCGGTGCCGAGACCCCGCTCCTTGTCGACGAGCGCCCGGTTGATCAGGATGTTGAGGTGCTCGTCGGTCAACGACCGCAAGGTGAGCACCCGGCTCCGCGAGAGGAGCGGCGCGATAACCTCGAAGGATGGATTCTCCGTGGTAGCCCCGATGAAAATCACCGTGCCGTTCTCCACGTGGGGAAGGATCACATCCTGCTGGGCCTTGTTGAAGCGGTGCACCTCATCGACGAAGAGGATGGTCCGCTGGTTATTCGTGCCCCAGAGATCTTTGGCCTTGTCCACGGCCTGCCGGAGGTCGGCCACGCCCGAGGTGACAGCGGAGACCCCGATGAAGTGGGCCTTAGTCATGTGGGCGATGAGCTGGGCGATGGTGGTCTTGCCCACGCCCGGAGGGCCCCACAGCACCATGGAGGGTATCTGGTCGGTCCGAAGCGCCCGTTCTAGAAGGTGACCTGGGCCCAACAGGTGCTCCTGACCTATGAACTCTTCCAGGGTCCGAGGACGCATGCGGGCGGCCAGGGGTGCCTGCTCCTTCTCACGCTCTTTGCGGAGGTGCTCGAACAGCGTCTGATTCCCGCGCATCCTGGCCATAACTGTTTCCCTCGATTCACCGGAGCGGCCGACATCCAGCGGTCAGTGCAAGTGTATCACTCGGCAAGCCGTTTCCCATGCGTCGAAACCCGCCCGCCCGCTGCTATAATCACCCCATGTTGACGCACATTCGTCTCTTTGCGACCTACCGAGAGCAGGCCGGTACCGACCGGATGGATCTGACGCTGTCCGACGGCGCCACGGTGGCCGATGTGGTAGCAGATTTACTCAAGCAGTGTCCGGGACTGCCCCGGGACTTCCGCCCGCACCTCATCGCGGTGAACGAAGAGTTCGCCACCCTCGACTACCTCTTGCACGACGAAGACGAGGTGGCGCTCTACCCGCCGGTGAGCGGCGGTGTGGACGCAGCCTTTACCACCAAGCGAATCGATACGTTCGCCGTGGCCGACCTGGTGCGGCGCGCCAGCAATGGCGCCGTAATCACCTTCGAGGGTGCCACCCGCAACGACACCGATGGCAAAGCCGTGAGCTATCTGGAGTACGAGGCCCACCTGCCCATGGCCCAGAAGGTGCTGGCCCAGGTTCTGGAGGAAACGGCCCACCGCTTCGACGTCGAGCACCTGGCAGCGCGGCACCGCACCGGCCACCTGGAGATTGGCGAGACAAGCCTGGTGGTGGCCATAGGCGCGCCCCACCGTAAGGACGCCTTCCTGGCGGCCCAGTACGTCGTCGACCGCATCAAGCAGATTGTGCCGGTCTGGAAGAAGGAGTTCTACACCGACCAAGAGGGCACAGCCCTCCACGCACATACGGGGGCTCGAACGCCGCGCTAAGGAAGGCCTCGGTTAAGCCCACTACAGGCAGGGTGTATGACGCTCTATACAAGTGCATCTACTACCCACCGACGGTCATCGCCTGCTGGATCATGCAGCTGCGGCCCCGGGGGGCATCCGTATGGACCCGGCGGACGCCTGGGACAAAGCCCTAGCGCCGTCCTGGAAGCTTCTCACCACCTACCGTTACCGCACTGGTCAAGCATGGTGGGGAAAGTCCACTGAGCGCTATCGAACCGAGATGTCCACGCAGTCCAAACCCGTAGCCACCATCAAATGTGTTTCGCAAGCGCGCCGGGCGTGCGGGGTTAGTTGGATAGATCGCACCCACTTTTGCCAAATCACACCCCGCGTTGCTATCATGGAGGAGGTCTGGCTAGGGGGGGTCGCATAGTGGCCTAGTGCGCCCGCCTGCTAAGCGGGTTGGGGGTGATGAGCCCTCTCGTGGGTTCGAATCCCATCCCCTCCGCCATGCCTATTGCTTCTCCAAAATACTGCTGTAAACGAGGCCACCATGACCCAGCTCTACCATATTTGGACCGTGGGCTGCCAGATGAACAAGGCGGACTCCGAGCGCATGGGCGCCGCCCTGGAGCAGATGGGCCTAGAGGAGTCCGCCACCCCTCAGCAGGCCGACGTTGTTGTGCTCAACAGCTGCGTCGTCCGCCAGCACGCCGAGGATCGGGTCGTCGGCATGCTCACCAGCCTCAAACCGTGGCGAGAGCGCAACCCGGACAAGACCCTGGCCCTTATGGGCTGCATGGTCGGACCCCAGCAGGACGCCCTGAAGCGGATCTACCCCTACGTGGACCTCTTCCTGCGCCCGCAGCAGTTCGATCCGCTCATCCAGCGCGTCGGCGAACACCTGGGCGTGGACACCGACGGCTGCATAGGCCCCTTCGTGCCGGGCCACCCTAGCGTGGCCACTCACGTACCCATCAGCCACGGCTGCGATAAATTCTGCACCTTTTGCATCATCCCCTACCGCCGGGGCCGCGATGTGTCGCGCCCTTTGGAGGAGCTAGTCGCTGAGTGCCGGATGCTAGCCCAACGAGGCGTTCGGGAAGTAACCCTCCTGGGCCAGAACGTGGACTCCTACGGCCACGACCTCCCAGGCTCACAGGACTTGGCCGACCTGCTTCAAGTCGTTCACGACGGCGTGCCGGAGTTGGCACGTATCCGCTTCCTCACCTCCCACCCCAACGACATGGGCCAACGCATCATCGACGCCGTGGCCCGTCTACCCCGGGTCATGGAGAGCATCAATCTCCCTTTCCAGGCGGGCGACGACACGGTACTGGAGCGCATGCACCGCGGCTACACCAACCTCCAGTACCGAGAGCTGGTCCAGCGCATCCGCGCCACCATACCCGACGTATCCATGGTCACCGACCTCATCGTAGGCTTCCCCAGCGAGACCTCCGACCAGTTCGAGCGCTCGCTAGAGATGTTGCGCGACCTCCGGTTCGACAAGGTCCACGCCGCTGCCTACTCGGAGCGGCCCAACACCATCGCTGCTCGCACCATGCCCGATGACGTGCCCCACGAGGAAAAGCAGCGCCGGTTACGGGCCATCGAACAGCTCCAGGAGTCCATCCTCGCCGAGATCAACTCCAGCCACCTGGGCACCACCCAAGAGGTGCTCATCGACGGTCACAACAAGGGGAAGTGGCAAGGCCGCACCCGAACCGACAAGCTGGTACACGTGGAAAGCGACGAAGAGCTGCTGGGCATGCTGGTGGACGTCCGCATCACCCAAACCTCGCCATGGTCGCTCCAAGGACGCGCCTTTAACCCGATTTCAGGGGCCGGTACGACGAGATCACCTCATGTCGCTTGAGCCCGACACCGGACCAAAATTTGTGGGCCCAGGGAGCACTCTGACCATCGCTGAGTTCATCACAGGAGTGCAGGACTCGGACATCCCCGACAAGATTGTCCACCAGGCCAAGCGCACACTTATCAACCTCATGGCAGTCTCCCTGGCTGCCGCCTTCGACGAGCCCTCTGCAATCCTCGCTCGACGTATCGAGGCCGAGGGATCGGCACCCGGGGCCACGGTCATCGGCCGCGGCCTGCGAACCTCTCCGGCCAGCGCTGCGCTCCTGAACGGCTACCTTGCCCACCTCTACGACTACGATGACACGCACTTCCCCACGGTGCTCCACCCCAGCGCTCCAGTCTGGCCAGCGGTACTAGCCCTAGCAGAGCAGCGGGGACTCTCCGGACGGGAAACCCTAACGGCCTTCGTTCTGGGCGCCGAAGTGGCCTGCCGCGTCGCTACGTCAGTACACCCCTGGCACTACGACCAAGGCTGGCATATCACCGGCACCGCCGGAGCCTTCGGCGCCGCCGCAGGGGCGGGCAAGGTTCTGGGGCTAACGGCGGCGCAAATGGTCCACGCCCTAGGAGTGGCGGGTACTCAGGCCAGCGGCGTGCGCGAGGCGTTCGGCAGCCATACCAAGGCCCTCCACCCAGCCAAGGCGGCCAGCAACGGTCTCCAGGCCGCTCTCCTAGCCCAGGATGGCTTCACCGGCCCGGAGCAGATTATCGAGGGACGACGCGGCTTCTGGGCCGTCCTCTCCCCCGGAGGACACAGCAAGCCCGCGCTGCTCGAAGGACTTGGCCAGAGGTGGGAGCTGGAGCGTAACGGGCTAAAACCCTACGCCAACGGCGTGGTGTCCCACCCCATCCAGGACGCCATCATTTCCTTGCGTAATATCCACGGGATCACCCCGGATCAAGTCAGCAGCATCACTGCCCGGGTCCACCCCTTGGTACTGGAGCTCATGAACCGGCCCGCTCCCACCACGGGCCTGGAGGCCAAATTCTCCTTCCAGCACTGTGCCGCCGCCGCCTTGGTGGACGGGGCTGGTCATCCAGCCCAATTCACCGACGAGCGCGTCAACGACCCCATAATTGCCATGGTGCGCTCAAAGGTCTCAGCCAGCGCCGACCCGTCCATAGAGGAAGACGAAGTTTCGGTCACCCTCACGCTGGGCGGCGGCCGCACAGTGGAAACCCGCGTGGAGCACGCCACCGGCTCGCCATCCAACCCCATGACGGATGCCGCGCTCGAGGACAAGTTCAGCGCCCTGGCGTCCGCAATCCTTCCCCGTGAACAGGCGGAGGGTTTGCTCAACGCAGTGTGGACTTTGGATGAAGCGGCCGGACTCAGCGCCCTCATCGGCCTGATGGTCAGGCCCGAAGAAGCAGGGCGGAGCTAACGGCCTCCCCGAAGTGCGCTTTCCTTGGTGGATTGGTATCCTCGAAGCATCGGCCTGACGCCTCTTTTACCAAAGGCAGCCCAATCTCCGGTTTCGAAGGGGAAGAGAGATAGGGATCCCCTTGCACACCCACAAGGCGTGCCCTTGACCCCCAACCAGGAAACCGGAGGTGCGCTTAATCGACCCCTGACCCTACGCAGCCTCAACCACCGTCTCATTTTTCCGCGGCGGTACGGCCAAGAGCGCCAACACCGCACCCAACGCGAACAGTACCGCGAAGGCCGCAAAGGCTGGCTGGTAGCGTCCGCCTGCCAAGTCGTAGACCACTCCTGCAAAGAGCAGTCCCGCAGCGTTCGCCGCCACCACCCCCGGCTGGACCAGCCCGCGAATGGAGCCCAGGGAACGGCGTCCAAAGTAGACGGCATAAGTCACGGGCGCAATGGTGAAGAAACCACCCATCATCATCCCCTCACCCGCCACATAGACGAAGGCCAACGCGTTCACCGGAACGTTGATGAGCACGGCCATCATCCCGACGCCCGAGGCCAACAAAAGTGCTAGCACGTAGCGGTGGGGTATCCACGAAGCCAGAATAGCCGCAAAGAACCCGCCCAGGGCCATGCCCATCGCGAAGGCAGCAACCAGAAGTCCGCCTTGGGCAACGTCCAGTCCCCGTTCCTGAAAGTAGGGCACCCGGTGGAGTCCAAGGCCGCCCCCCGCTGTGGCCATAGCCATGTTCGCGCCCAGGAGAAACCAGAGGGACCGAGTCCGTACCGCCTCCCGTACCGTCCATGCCACCTCAGCCGGAGCGCCGCCCACTACCCCGACTGGAACCTCGGTGGAAGCAACGGGCCTGCCCTCCATGGAGAGTCCCACCTCCTCAGGGCGGCGTCCGATGATGAGGAGGACAGGCAGCAGGCTCAACGATGCCACCATGGCCGCCATGACCCACAGAGCGCCGCGCCAGCCGACGACCAAGAAGAGGGCCGATGCCAAGACCGGCCAAAACCCCGTGCCGATGCGTTGACCCGTGATGGCCATAGCCATGGCCAGAGCGCGCCGTCGGTCGAACCAGTTGGCGATGGCCGTAGTCCCGGAGAGTCCCGAAGCACCCATCATTATGGACCGGCCCAGGGCGTAAAAGATGAAGAACATGAGCAGGCTTTGCAAGAAGCCCAATCCGGCCAAGGCCAGGGCAATTAGGAGCACCGCACCCGTGAGAATGCGCCGTGCCCCATAGCGGTCGGTCCACCGCCCCGCGAAGGGCGCTACCAGCGCGGCCATAACAGTACCGAAGCTGGCGCCAGCGGATATGGCGCTGCGGCTCCACCCAAACTCCTCGCTCCACGGCTGGACAAAGACACTGAAGGCTGATACGGCCATGACCTCAGTGCCAAACATGGCCCCCCCCGCCGCCCCCACGACTATCCAGCCGTAGTAGATACGCCTGCGCAGAAACCAACGTGAGATGGGGTTCATACAGTGCTCATGAAAACTAGATGCGAAGCCATAAGGCTATCACGCAGGCTATCACGCACAAGAGCACGCCCTTCACCCGATTGCGGGGGGGGCTCGGACGCCACGGTAAGCACTCCTCGGCTAAGCCCACTGCCGCGTTCCCTAGTTATGGGTCAAGAGGACACCTTTGTGTGATATTCTCCGCGACATGCTGCACCAATGGCACGGCACCATTGATCTTATCCAGCGCGCTCTGGCCGAGGACGCCGCCATGGCCGACCCCACCACGGCGTTGCTGCCATCCCACCTTACCGGACGCTCCGTCATGGTGGCCAAGGAGCCAGGCGTGGTGGCAGGCATAGACGTGGCCTTGGAAGTCTTCCGCCAAATGGACTCGTCGGTCCACTACGAAACCCTGGTACCCGACGGCGAACGCGTGGAGCCGAGCGAGGAATTGGCGGTGATTGAAGGTCGTATCCAGGGCATACTCCGGGCCGAGCGCACCGCCTTGAACTTCGTCCAGCGCATGAGCGGCATCGCCACCGCCACCAACTCCTTCGTCCAGGCCGTCGCAGACCTGAACACCACGATCATTGACACGCGTAAGACCCTGCCCGGATGGCGGCTGCTGGATAAATACGCTGTGCGTACGGGCGGCGGTCATAACCACCGGATGAACCTTTCCGACGGAGTGCTCATCAAAGACAACCACATCGTCGCCATGGGCACCTTGGGCGTGGGCCTCACCGACCTGATACACAGGGCCAGGGCCCAAGCGCCCCACATGATACGCATCGAAGTGGAAGTGGAGAGCCTGGAACAGCTGCGGGAGGCGTTGGACGGTGACCCCGACATTCTGCTGTTGGACAACATGGACATCGAGACCATGCGCCAGGCGGTGAAGCTGTGCAAGGGGCGCGCCCTGACCGAGGCATCGGGAGGGGTAACGCTGGAGACTGTGCGGGCCATCGCCGAAACAGGCGTGGACCTCGTCTCCACCGGCGCCATAACCCATTCGGTCAAGGCCCTGGACATCAGCCTGGACACAACCCCTAACCCCTCGACGTAGATCGTACTCGGTCCGCTAGCGACGCGGCCGGTGCCGTTCGGCGCTATCGATCCAGATGCTCACGGGACCATCATTCACCAAAGCCACCTGCATCGTCTCTTGAAATACTCCGATAGCGGTCTCCAGGCCCGTGGCTTGGAACCGCTGAACAAGGCTGTCGAACACTCCTCTAGCCTGCTCAGGCGACGCGGCATCGGTGAAGCTCGGACGGCGGCCCTTACGCGTATTGGCGTAGAGGGTGAACTGGCTCATCAGGAGGAGGTCCGCGTCCACATCCAGAGCCGATTGGTCGAACTGTCCTTCCGCGTCGGGAAAGATCCGCAGGTTCGTCACCTTCTCGACGATGTACGCCGCATCCTCCGGCTCGTCATCCCGTCCCACGGCTAGGAACACCGCCAGGCCTCGGCCTATACGGGCCACCTCTCGGCCAGCCACCGATACAGAGCCCTCGCTAACCCGTTGGAACAGAGCGCGCACAGGGCGGAGCCTATTCGAAGGAACCAGAAGAAGAGGCAGGGGAGGAAGAAGACGCAGAAGGCGGTTCGGCACTCGTCGTGGAAGAGTTGCTGCTGCTAGATAATCCCGACTCCTTCTTGCGATAGTCGGTAGTGTAAAAACCCGAGCCCTTGTAAATCACGCCCACGGGATGAAACATCCGCGAGGCGCTGTTGCTGCACTGAGGGCATTCCTGGCGAGTGCTCGCGTCAAATCCCTGGCGCAACTCAAACTCGTGAGCGCAAGCATCGCAACGATAGCTGTAGATAGGCATGGAGCTTCAATCCAAACTTGTTAGCACTTCATATGCCCGACTGCGAGTATTCAGCATAACGAGAGCGTCGTGGGGCTGTCAATCCTATAGAAGGCACGAATAGCCGCTTATGCAAATAAGTACAGCAACCCAGACAACCATTTTTCTGGAATACTGTAATTTGGGCTCTACCCCCTAAGCAGACTCGCTTTTCATTGCTGACAGAGGCTTTTGGCGTATACAGTGATGCCCTAAAAGGGCAGTCTCTCTGAGCGAACATTTCAGGGGTCGATCCAAGCCCGCACTCCGGCTGAGGAGGCGCTGGATGCAAAACATAGCACTCTCGGTCCTGAATCAACGGTGGCATTTTTCTCATCCAGCGCCCACAGAGGTGTGAAGGAAACGTCCCGGTGGGGGCAACATGGGGAAGCCGGGAGTCTCGCTTGATTGAGGGCTAGAGGCCCCCCTTTTTTTCGGTTCGAAGAACCGAAATATGCAACGGGACCGATGGTGAGCCCCGCGATATCGGACCAAAGGTCTCCGAAGAGGCTGTAAAGGTCGCTCCGCTTTCCGTTTTCACCCTCTCTACACCTTCGTGCGCACCGCCTTCATGGTCGCTTCGATACCGTCCAGGGCCTCGTCCACGTCTTCGGCGTTGATGCCGTAGTGGGTTACGAACCGCACCCAATTGTCCATGCCGTTGGCCAGTACACCCCGTTCCCGGAGCGCGCTCACCAATCCAGCGGGCGCAGCACCGGTAACGTTTGCATAGACGATGTTGGTCTCGATATGCGCAGGGTCCACATCGAATCCCGGAAGGCGGGCGAGTCCCTGGGCGAGCCTTTGGGCATTGGCATGGTCTTCGGCAAGCCGTTCCACCATGCTCTCCAGGGCCACCACTCCCGCAGCCGCAATGACCCCTGCCTGGCGCATGCCGCCGCCCAGGAGCTTCCGAACACGGCGGGCCCTGGCGATGAACGCAGCGCTGCCGCAGACGACGGAGCCCACCGGACAGGAGAGACCCTTGGACAGGCAGAAGGAGAGCGAATCGGCCACGCCCGCAAGCTCGGCGGGCGGGACTCCCAGGGCCACGGACGCGTTGAACAACCGCGCACCGTCGATATGAACGGGTATGTCTCGCCGGTGGGCAAGATCGGCCACTACACGCATCTCGCCGACGGAAAAGGCAGCGCCGTTGCCACGATTGTGGGTATTCTCCAGGCAGACCAACGCTGTTCGCGGGAAGAAGCCACTGGCAGGACGGATGGTGGCTTGGACGCCCCCTGCCTCCAGCATGCCGCGGCGGTCAGTGGGCACCGAGCGCATCTGCACGCCGCCCAAGGCGGTCACGCTACCCAACTCGTTGATGAGTATATGGGCGTCCTCGCCTACGATGGCCTCGTCACCTCGGTTACACCAGGCCAGGGCCGAGACCAAATTGCCCATGGAGCCACTCACCACTAGCAGAGCGGCCTCCTTGCCCATGATGCGGGCGGCCTCCTCCTCCAGGCGATTGACCGTGGGGTCCTCGCCGTAGACATCATCTCCCAGCTCCGCCTCGGCCATGGCCTGGCGCATAGCGGGAGTTGGCTGGGTAACGGTATCGCTTCTCAGGTCGATGACGGCCACTAGAACCTCTTCGGTGGACGATTCCCGCCCAGAGGGTGCTTATCGAACAATGGGCCGAAGTCCAGCCCGAGAGACTCTTCGTCCCGATGCGGACGGAACTCCGAATAACAGGGAAGCGTATTCAGCCGCCTTTCAACTCTTCGAACAAACCAGGGTCATCGGGAAATCCAAACTTTAGGGCCCACAGGGCCGTGCCCTGGTCGTGCACAGTATACCCTTCCAATTCTACCAGCCGGAGGCGGCGGCCTGTTAGACTGAGCATATGGAACGCATCGCGCGACTTGCCCACCGACACTGGCTTGCCCTCACCCTCCTAACGTCGCTCTACACCCTCGATCAAGTCACGAAGTACCTCGTTTCCCATAACCTGCGCCTGGGCGAATCCTGGCCCGCCGAGAGCTTCATAAGCATCACCTATATATTCAACACCGGCAGCGCCTTCGGACTGTTCAGAGGCCAAAACGACCTGCTAATCCTCGGCACCTTTTTAGGCATTGGTGTGCTCGCGCTGGTCTACCGCAGTCAGCATAATTCCGGGCTCCTCCTCCGGGCCAGCCTGGGCATGCAGCTTGCGGGAGCGCTGGGCAACCTAACCGACCGCCTAACCGAAGGCCACGTCACCGACTTCATTGACATCGGTCCCTGGCCCATCTTCAACGTTGCCGATTCCTCCATTCTGATAGGCATAGCGCTCCTAGCCTTCGTCATCCTAGCCAGGGGAAACGGCGAGGAGCCTACCGTAACGATTAAAGAGGAACAGAGCGCCGAGCCTCCATCAGCCGGCGTTCTCGACGCCCATGGCGAACATGCGCAGCGCAACCCCTAATCAGGCCCACCACCGTTACGTGGTGGAAGAAGCCGGCATCCGGCTGGATAGGTCGGTTCAGGCCCAGCGGCCCGATTTGAGCCGCTCCCGGTGCGCCACTCTCATCCGCGAGGGGTGGGTGCTACTCAACGGCAACCCCGCCAAGCCCTCCACCACCCTACGCGCCGGTGACTCGGTGGAATTAACCCTCCCTCAGCCGACATCATCGACACCAGCGCCTGAGGATATCCCCATCGATGTGGTGTACGAAAACTCCCATATCCTGGTGGTGGACAAACCCGCCGGGCTCACGGTCCACCCCGCACCGGGCCATCCGGATGGGACCCTGGTAAACGCCTTACTGGCCAAGGTAAAGGACCTCTCGGGCATTGGTGGCACCCAGCGCCCCGGTATCGTCCACCGGCTGGACAAGGACACTTCGGGTTTGATGGTGGTGGCCAAGACTGACGCAGCCTACAGAAGCCTCACTCGCCAGCTCAAGAAACGCCGGGTGAGCAAGACCTACTTAGCCCTAGTAACGGGTGCCATGCGCCACGACGAGGGCGCAATTGACGCACCCATTGGCCGCAGCCCACGACACCGCAAGAAGATGGCCGTGGTGACAACCGGAGGCCGCGACGCGCTCACCCTTTACCGGGTGGCAGAGCGTTACCCCTCTCACACTTTGATGGAGGCCAGACCGGTGACCGGCCGCACCCACCAGATACGCGTCCACCTCGCCCACCTGGGCCATCCATTGGTGGGCGACGGCGTTTACGGCAAGGCTTCGGTGCTGGTGAAACGCCATTTCCTTCACGCGGCCCAGTTGGGTTTCTTCATGCCTCCCGAGGAACAGGAGTGGCGGGAATTCGAGACACCACTGCCCGCAGACCTTCAATCCGTTCTAGAGATGCTCACCATCTCCCCATAAAGAGACCTCCCGTATGAGGGAGGTCTCTTCGTTCCAGTCATGAAGCGTCAAGACCCGGCTCTGGCCGTGGATTATTTATCGATCCTCACTCTCACGGGCTCAACTCCGCCAAGCCGCTGGCGCCGTCACCATGGTTGACACGACTGCGTACCCTCACGATACTGCATCCTATTCCAATGGGAGGCCCGTATGAAAACAGGCGTTGTCTTCCCCCAGACCGAGATTGGCCAGGACCCCGGTGCGGTCTTGGCTTTTGCCCAAGCCGCCGAGGGTCTCGGCTATGACCACCTCGTCGTCTATGACCACGTGGTCGGCGCCGACCCCGCAAACCGGCCCGACTGGGCAGGGCCCTACACCCACCAGCACCTCTTTCACGAACCTTTCGTCCTCTTCGGTTACCTGGCCGCTGTAACCACGAGCATAGAGCTGGTCACCGGCATCCTGATTTTGCCCCAGAGACAGACGGCATTGGTTGCCAAGCAGGCCGCCGAGGTAGACCGCCTAAGCGGCGGGCGGCTCCGCCTAGGCGTGGCCGTGGGCTGGAACCCGGTGGAGTACGAGGCCTTGGGCGAGGACTTTCACAACCGCGGTGTGCGGATTGAAGAGCAGCTTGAAGTGCTCCGAGCGCTCTGGACCGACGAGGTGGTCACCTTCCACGGAAAGTGGCACCACATCACCGAGGCGGGCATCAACCCCATGCCGGTGCAGCGACCCATCCCCATCTGGTTCGGAGGCGGCAAAACCGAAGCGGTGGTCAAGCGCATCGCCCGGCTCGGCGACGGATGGTTCCCTCAGGTCCGGCCTGACGACACGGGTAGAGCGGCCCTGGAACAATTCCGTCAATTCGCCCGGGAGGCGGGTAGGGACCCCACGGATCTAGGTATCGAGACCCGGGTAAAAGTGGGAAGCAACGGCGAGGAGTTGGAACAGGCCCTGCGCGATTATTCAACATGGAACGAGATGGCCGTCACCCACGTAAGTGTGAACACCATGGGACACGGATTCAAAACGGCAGACGATCACATCGAGGCCATCCAACGCTTCAAAGAGGCGCTGAACGCCTAAGGACAGGTTGAACAGTACGATACCGGAAAGACTTTTGTTACGCAGGAGGTTCCAGGCATGGCAACCAAGGCGAAATACCAGGTCATTGACTTGGAGAAGGGGCAGCTGGACCGACGTATCTTCAGTGACGCTGATATCTACCAGGAAGAGTTGGAGAAGGTCTTTGGTCGCGCCTGGCTTTTCATCGGCCACGAATCGCTCATCCCCAACCCCAACGACTTCTTTCTCACCTACATGGGCGAGGACCCGGTCATCCTCACCCGCGACGCCAAGGGCGAGGTTCACGCTTTCTTGAACATGTGCCGTCACCGGGGCAACCGCATCGTGCGGGCCGACGATGGCAACGCCAAGAACTTCATGTGTTCCTACCACGGCTGGACCTATTCTAATGAAGGGAAACTCGTTTCCGTTCCCGGTCTGCAAGAGGCCTACTACGGCGAACTAGACGTGGATTCGCTCGGCCTGGTGCCGGTGGCGCACTTGGAGAGCTACGCCGGTTTGGTATTTGCCACGTGGGCGGAGGACGCACCAACACTCGAAGCATACCTGGGCGATATGCGCTACTACATGGACGTGCTCTTCAACCGACGCGACAACGGCAACGAAATGATTGGCCCTGACAAATGGATCATACCGTGCAACTGGAAAAACCCCGCCGACAACTTTGTGGGCGATATGTACCACGCGCCCCTGAGCCACCGGTCGGCGTCGGTTGCGCTGGCCAAATTCAGGTCCCAACCCGCTCCGGCCCTGATCTACGACGTGCCCGGCTCCAGCCAGGTGAGCCCCGGCAACGGCCACGGCTGCAGCGCTGTCGGGTTTGAGTCCGACGAGGCCTACTATGCACTCAAGGACTCCTTCGGAGACCCGGAAGTAACCCTATATGAAAAGACCATTCGTGACGAGATGGAACGGCGGCTGGGCCACTTCCGCACCATCAGGATGCTCCCCAGCCACAACACGCTGTTTCCCAACTTCTCTTGGCTTTCTAACAACACCGTCCGGCTCTGGCTCCCCCGGGGACCGCTCAAGACCGAGGTCTGGTCATTCACCGTTATCGACAAGGACGCGCCCGAAGAGATGAAACGAATGTACCGCCGGGACTGCATGCACACCTTTGGACCCAGCGGCACCTTCGAGCAGGACGATATGGATAACTGGCGAAACGCCAGCGACGCTGGACGCAGCTTCCAGGCCCGCAAGTATCTCCAAGAGCTTTCCATGGGCATCAACCATGAGTGGGAGAACCCCAAGCTGCCGGGCAGGTCTGTGGAGAAATTCTGCGCCGAAATAAATCAGCGTTCAATGTACGCCCGCTGGCAGGAGATGATGAACGCCGAAAGCTGGGCGGATATCAGCATCGACCCCATCACCGCAACCTTCGAGGGCACCGCAACCTTCGAGGGCACCGCGGCCATAAAGGACTAGTGCTGGCCGTCAATCAGCCGAGCGGCTGGGAGAAGTCCCGCGCCATCCACTGGAACACGGCCCAGGTAGCTTCCAAGTCCTCTCGGTTATAGATGAGCACCTCGCCGATGGCCTCCTCATACGCCGTGGCGTCACCCGTTTCCACCGCCGCAATGTATTTGGCAATGGACCACTCCCCGCCATATTCTGCTTGGCTGCGCTGGTAACCTGCACGCTTTTCTACTAGCTTGAGCGAATAGCTGGGGTCGGGCAGGATCACCGTCTTCGGCACCAGGGTGTAGAGGTCCAACAGGTTATCCAGCACCCGGCCGGCCACGCCGGCGGGGTCACCGTAGCGCTCCACGTACCGGTTGATCATCCGTTTCTCGTAGGAAGCGTAGTGAACGAAGGGGATATCGCCATGCTCCTCGAAGATGTCACGGGCTTCATCCAGAAAGCCCTCCCAGCACCTCCAGTCGCCATCATCCCGGAAGGGGGCTACCGCCCCTCGGTACCACCCCTCCTGGGACCCGCCGAACACCTGCAAGCCCCATAGGTAAGCCTTCTCCCACTCCTCCGGTTGCTCAGGAACACCTTCGATATCAAACATGACGTAGGGACGATCCAAGAGGTGGGGAAAGCGTCCAATCTGGAGTACCTTTCCAGTGTACCTAGCCTCGGCATGCCGCAAAATTTTGCGCGCCTTCGTCTCGCCCACACCATTCAACTGCATCAAACCTTCGATATTGGAGCCTTGGAGCATGTCCGCGTACGAGCCGTTGCCATCGGCGTGAAGTTGGCGGGCCACCTTCTGGTCCACACCGAAGAGCACCGCCACATCCTGGCGCTGGTCGGCCCTGTCCCAACATGACAGCTTGAATGGACAGCCGGCGCACTTGCTCCAGCCCACCGGCTCATAAGGGGCTTCGGAGATTCGGGATAAAGCCTTGATACGGTCGAGTTCAGCCAACGCCTTCCGCCCACCATCGTAGGGAAGCTCCAAGATTTCACCATCGCCCAGCAGTACCTCCAACCTGAGAGGTTCTTCCCCGTACTCCTGCTCGAGAAGCCATCCGTACAACTCCAGCTGCCGGGCGATTTCAGGGTGCGTCCTATCGCTCACATGACGGGCAAGCTTGCAATCGCGCACAAGGTAGCCATCGCCTTCGCGCACCAGAAGGTCAGGAATGCCCATGATGAAATCCTGCTCACCATCCACGTCCCGCCAACCGAACATGACCGGTTGGTAAAGAATGTCCTCCCCCGTGCGGACAGCGCTCTGTGTTGCGTTACGACGCTCCTGAAAGTCGGCGTAACTGTCCGGGACGCCCGAGAGATTCACATACGCGCCAAGGGTTTCAAGATATCGCGTTTCGTGAGCTTCTCCCAAGCGCTTCAGCAGCTCGCCGAAGGGGTCGGCAATCGCCTCCGGCACCGGAGCGCCCGTCCGTTTCAGGTGGACGCGTAGCTCGCAGAGTGAGGGCTGGAAAAGGTCGTAGATGTCGGAAACCTGAAATTCTATAGCGCTCCAATCTTAGGGCGGCCGCCTACTCGTCCGGCAGTAACCAGCCTGCCTCACGGGCGAGCCGTTCTAGTTTACCGGGACTGGTGATACCGGAAACCCGGTCAAGAAACTCCGCCAGAGTAGCGGAATCCGCACGGATAGCTTGCAGCTGTGGCTCAATCTGACTTACCGACCCCGGGAAGTCTGCATAGGTCCCATTAAAAGCAAAGAAGGCGTTGTTAAGCTTGCGAATATTGTACCCATTCGCGACAAACTCCAATCTGCGTTGCTCCAAATAGGTCTCCGCTTCCTGTACCACTCCGTCGGACAGCAGTTCGTCCAACCGCAAGCGAGTCCTGCGCATCTCACGCCGGAAGTCGAAGACATCGTCCGGTAGCGCGTCCGGTAGCGTCACCGTGGGTAGACGGTACGGCTCTCTAAACACCTCCTGACCTCTTAGTTTAGTGAATACGCGGTCGCCAATTTCCCTACTGGCCATATTGGCCACTGTCTCGTTTATGCTGGTCATCTCTCCTCCGGCGAACCAGCGAATCCCCAAGGGCCGGAAGATTAAGTAGTGGTGCAGCCACTCATGGCTCGCGGAGATGAGAGTCCTGTGCAGCGAGTGAGTGAAACTCACATGGGCCGGATAGGTGGCAACTCCGCTCACCCGAACAATCAGCACCGAGAGGTCCTCGGCCTCTTCCACCCGCGCCTCCAACTCCTCCTGGGTCAGCAGGCTGAGGCTTGAACGAAGGACGATATCGTCCAGCCGGTCGATCTTGTCGCGGGGTGAGGTGACGAGCACCAGCAGGCCGTCGGCGAAGGTGAAGTCCACGGGCGGCCAGCGCAGAGGGCCCAGCTTGTCAATGATCCCCATCTGGGCGAGCGCCGCGCTAATCTCCGACTCCAGCGCCTCTTCCACAACGGGCTGTATGTCTCTTCGGTGCTTTTTCAACTCCTCGATGCTCTGCTGCAACTGCTGGGGATGGCGACTGCGCTCCTGCTCGGGCAGCGACATCTCCCGGTTGAGCTCGCCGACTTGCACACGGATCTGGTCTCCCACGGCGAAAAACTCATCGATGGCTTGGCGGCGCTCCCTTTGGTCCTCACCCACACCGGGCAGGAGGTTGCGGAACCGGAGCACCCACTTTCCCAGGAAGTGAGTGCTCTCCCAAGCGACGATGTCGAACTGGTAGGCGCTGGTGATTACCTGCTTTGAAGCGATGGCGTCGCCACCTCCCGTACCGCCAATAAGAGCCGCCACGGCTAGCAGCGTAAACACAACTCGCAGGACGATTCGGTGCATGCTGTCTATCCTATCCCAGCCGACGTTTCTCTTTCAGACTACTGCGTCCAAGACGGCATCCCATCTCCATGTTGCTCAGGCGTATGGAACCACCCAAGCTGAATATGCTGGACACCGCCGGCTATGCCGGCTCTGGGGGTGCGATAGTCTCCGTACTCCGGTTTGCTGATGCAGCGGTGCTGGTCGTCTCGATGCCTGCGAGAGTCGGGAGCGGCACGGAACAGGTCTGAGCCCGGCTGCGGCGGGCACCTTGGGCAGACAGTTCGTCGCGGTGAATATCTCAGTGGGGGCCGCGGCCAACTTCAATGCGGTCGCCAATAGGGCCTTGTAGCGTACCCCGTCGCCGACCCCTCTTCAGGGAAAAGAGTCTACTCAGCCCCCGCTCGGCTCCAAACGGTGTGAAAAGGACCCTGACCCCGAATCATCTCGACATTGGCCCGGTATTCCCACTCCAGAAGCTCGTCCAGCGCGGACTGGCAGGAAGCCTGGGCCCTCTCGAACCCTGCATCCTCCATGCGTCGCACGATGCGCTCCCAAATGCCTGATCGAGCCATGCTGGCCACCGACCCCGTCCAGGGAACAGCCGTCATCTTGTGCGTCCTACTAAGGTGGGGGCGCGCCTGGTTCAACTGGCGCAATCGGCGCTCGGCAGAACCCAGCGGCGGGGAGACGTTCACCTGGGGCGGATCCTCCTCGGAATGCCGGTTGTCATAGACCAGACATTGGCCGAGGAGTGGGAAAATAACGCACACCACCTCGGCCTTCTCAACGTTGCGTAGTATGTCCTCCATGCTGGGTTCGCGCTCTTGGTTCACGGTCCGCTCCCCTATAACTGAAGTACCCTTGTTCCTACTTATTGTACTCCACCGACACCCCTCATTGCAGAAGTGCACGCACCTGCTCGATAAAACCCGGCAGCACCTTCCGCCAGTCTCCCACGACCCCAAATTGCGCGGTTTTGTAGATGTTGGCATCCGCGTCGAGGTTTATGGCCACGATGTGCTTGGCTCCGTTGCATCCGGCCAAGTGCTGGCTGGCACCGGAGATGCCCACGGCCACGTACAGGTCTGGAGTGATGGTCTTTCCCGTGAGGCCAATCTGAGCACCAGCGCTAGCCCACTCCGCAGCACACGCCGCCCCGGAGGCCCCCACGGCCCCGTGCAGCAGTCCAGCCAGCTCCTCCAGCTGCTGGAATCCCTCGGCGCCACCCAGTCCGCGGCCACCGGCCACCACCACCCGAGCGTCTTCCAGACGAATCCCCTCTCCCGGCTGTTCCACCCGCTCAGTCAACTTTGTGCGGGACTCCAACTGGGAAGGGTGAAGGGCCAACGGAAGCACCTGCCCACCCCTTTGGGAGGCAGGCCCCGGCGTGTCAAAGACACCAAGACGGAGGGAGGCAACGGCGGGCGTTCCCAAGCACGCAATGGTGGCCAGCACATTCCCGCCGTACACCGGTCGAGTCACAAGTAGCCGGCCCTGAGAGTCGCGAGCAAGGCGAATACAGTCCTGGGCAAGGGCCGTTCCCAGGCGAAAAGCCAACCGAGGGAGCACCTCTTTGGCGAAAGGCGTACCCGTCCCAAAGACAGCCCACGGAGTCATCTGCCGTACGGCCTGTTCCGCCACGGCCACCATGGTCTCGGGGGAAGCTTCGGCCAGCGACGGCTCTTCAGCGGTATAGACAGCCGCAGCCCCCAAGGCAAGAGCCTCGGCGGGCGCACCCCCTAGAGCGGAGGAAGCCAACACCATGCTAAAAGAACTCTCCAGGGCTTGGGTGGCCGCGATGGCCTGACGGGTCGGCTCGGCAAGCCTACCCTCAGCCACCTCCCCCATGACCAATATCTTATTCGTCACCTAGATAAGCCTTGCCTCTCGCAACCGCAGCGCAAGATTGCGCCCCGCCTCGGCATCATCCGCGCCGGTGACGATCGTCACCACAGTCGTCAGTTCCGGCTGGGCCAAACCCACTAGTTCGAAGGCGGATACGACCTCAGACGGAACTATGCCAATATCCGCCAACGACCACACGGTAGGCTGTTTTCGACCCGCCGCCATGATCCCCCGTAGGTTCGGGTATCGGGGCTGACCCAGTTCACTCGAGACCGTGACCACAGCGGGAAGCTGCATTGTGACCACCTCGTATGCGTCTGCAAGCACCCGCTCCACGACGACCTCACCGTTGGCGACCTCGACCCGCCGGGCCAACGTTATCGATGGGAGGCCTAGCACCTCCGCCACCCCCAAGGGGATCTGGGCGTGATCCCAGTCGGAGGCCTGGCGACCTGCCAGCACGAGGTCAGCGCCGCCCAACTTGCGAATGGCTGCACCCAGCGCCTCCACCGTGAGTGTGGGGTCTATCCCATCTCCCAGCGCACCGTCCTGCAGGAGCACCAGCTCGTCGGCGCCCATGGCCAGTGGTTTTTTGATCACATCCATGGCGAAAGAATCACCAGCGGAAAGCACCGTAACTCTGGCATCGCCCAAGGCCTCCTTGATCTGGAGGGCCGCCTCCACAGCATTGTCGTCGAAAGCGTTCACAATTTGGGCCACGCCGGGCCCGGGAATCACACGAAGACCGGACTGGTCGACCCGGAAGGCGGATGGTGTCGCCTCCGAGTCGACCACCTGTTTGACCAGGACGACTATGCGAGTGAGCATACCAAAATGGTACCAATCGATTCTTCCGTTTGCAAGGCAACGGCCTGCTAGAGCGTAATTAGGCAACCACACGCTGTGTTACAATACCCAGGAAATCCCGTACCGGAACGGTATGCCGTGCTACCCCTAGCATTAACGCTCCGCAACTTCCTCTCCTACCGCAACGACACGCCGACACTCCATTTGGAGGGCGTCCACGTGGCTTGCCTCTGCGGCGCCAACGGCCACGGCAAATCGGCGTTGCTGGACGCCGTCACTTGGGCGTTGTGGGGCAAGGCCCGGGGCCAACGGCATGAGCAGTTGCTGCACCAAGGCCAGCAGGACATGTCGGTGGAGCTGGAATTCGAAGCCCGCGACCAGCGCTATCGAGTGATCCGCCGCTACTCCCGAGCGCGTCGTCAGGCCGCTTCCTCTCTAGAGTTAACCGTGGTCGATGGCAGCGGCTACCGGGCAATCACTGGCGACACCATCTCCGCGACCCAGCACCAGCTGGAGCGGCTCATCAGCATGGACTTCGAGACCTTCGTAAACAGCGCTTTCCTCATGCAGGGTAGGGCCAACCTCTTCAGCATGTCGCGGCCCGGCGAGCGCAAAGAGGTGCTAGCCAAGGTCTTGGGCCTGGGGCTCTACGACCGGCTGGAGGAGCGCTCCAAGGCCCATGCTCGCGAGGCCCAGAGCCGCATGGAGGTTGGCGGGCAAGCCATGGAACAAATGGAGCATGGGCTCGCGCACCGCGCCGAGAAGGAGCATGAATTGAAGCAGACGGACGCCACGCTTTCGTCCGCCCAGCAACACACCAGCATCTTGGAAGAACGACTGGGACTACTCCGAAACCATGTCGAAAGCCTGAAACGCCGTCAAGAAGAACGCCACATCCTGGACCAGCAGCACCTGCGGCTCCAAGCGCGGAAGGAAGAGGCTGAGGAAGATGTGACCAGCCTGGAAACCCGGCTCGACAGGTGGCGCGAGACCGTCACGCGGTCCGCGGACATCCAACAGGGCCACCAACTACTGCTGGCTGCTCGGAAGCGCTTGGTAGACATGCAAGCATCAGCCCAGCAATCCTACGCGCTGGAACGAGAACTTGCCCCGCTGGAACAGACAATCGTCGCAGCCAAAACGGCTATGGAAAACGGCTTGAAGTCCCATGAGAAGGCCGTGGAAGAACTACTATACCGGGTGGAGGCGTTGCCCGAACTGCAGCATACACTGACCACCGCCGAGGCCGCCCTAGCGCGCCTGGAGACCAAAGCGTCTGAAGTCGCCACCGTGGCGCGACGTCAACAACAGGCCTCCCTGGACGCGCGGCGACTGGAGGAGGAGAACGCCCACACCGCCAACCTGGGTCGGGAGACTCGCACCAAACTGGAGATGCTTGACCGCGGCCATGCCGAGGGTGTGCTCTGCCCTCTGTGCGGCACGGAGTTGGAGACCGAAGCCCATGCCCGCATCGAGCAGACCTACAGGAAAGAGATTGAGGCCTACAGCACGCAGTACCGGGAGCAGACAGAGCGGGTTAAAATGCTCGATCAAGAAGCGGTGCAGCACCAGCTTGAAACGACTCGGCGCCAGAAAGACCTGGACGCCGAGCGAAAACATCTGGCGCGCCAGCGGGCTCAATCCCTTATGGAACAGGACGAGGCACTCAAGGCGCAAGACCAGCTGAAAGAGGCCAAATCGGCGTTGGGCCAAGCTCAGGACGCCGTGGCCAAGGGCAACTACGCCCCCGAAGCACAGGCCCGAGCCGAACCGATCCGCCTACGAATCGCCGAGGCGCCCTTCGACCCCAATGCCCTGGCAAGCGCGGCCAAAGCGGCCCGTGACCACGAACACTGGGAGGAGGAGCACCGCCGGCTGGAGGATGCAAACACTCGCATGTCCGACGATGAGGCGGCGTTGGTCCGGGCCAGCGCTAGGTTTCAAGAGTCTACGCTGGAGGCCCAAGAGCTCACTGCGCTTCGCACGAAGGTGCTTGAGGAGCTCGCCGACCTGCCCAACTACCAAGCGCAGTTAACCGAAGTAGAGACTGAGCACCGTTCCGCGCTCAGCGCCCAAAGCAAACTTCAGGAGGAGCGCGGGGCGCTGGCACAGCAAGTCCATGCCCTGATCCAGGCCGAGGAGGAGCTACAACGTCGACGTAAGGAACAGAAGGCCCTGACACAGGAGTCCGCCATGTACCGGGATCTGACGCTTGCCTTCGGCAAGGGCGGCGTGCAAGCGCTCCTCATTGAGGCGGCCATCCCACAGTTAGAGGAGGAAGCAAACCGGCTGCTGCGACGCATGACGGACGGACGGATGTCGCTGAAGTTCGAAACCCAGCGCACCCGGCGCACCGGCCCGGGCCGCGACGGCGATGCCGCCATTGAGACCCTGGAAATCCTCGTGGCCGACGAGTTGGGCACTCGCAGCTACGAGATGTTCAGCGGTGGGGAAAGTTTTCGCGTGGACTTCGCCATCCGGGTGGCGCTCTCCAAACTGCTGGCCTGGCGGGCTGGCGCACCGCTGCCGACACTGTTTTTGGATGAGGGGTTCGGCACCCAGGACGCCGATGGCCGCGACCGTATACTGGACGTGATCAAGTCCATCGAGCCAGACTTCCAGCGCATCTTAGTGGTCACCCATATGGACGAAATCAAAGAGGCATTTCCCATCCGCATCGAGGTGACCAAGACAACGGCTGGCTCCACCTTCGCACTGGCATAAGGCGGCTTCCAGGTTCTAGCATGCCGCAGGAGACGAAGGGCAACGCCATGTATAAGCGTGTCCTCACACCACGATGCTGACCATGTAGCGTCCGGGGATATAAATGACCTTGGCTGGCTCCTTGCCCTGGGTGTAGACAAGAACGTTTGCGCTCTCCAGCGCAACCCACTTCGCCTCCTCCTCGCCGATGTCGGCGGACACAGCGATGCGGTCGCGCACCTTGCCGTTCACCTGTACCACCAAGGTCGCCTCTTCCACGGCGGCAAGGGCGTCGTCCCAGGTCGGCAAAGGCTGCTGGTGAACACTGTAAGGACCGCCTACTCGCTCCCACAACTCCTCAGCGAGGTGTGGCGCCAGGGGAGCCAGGAGCAGCAGCAGGCTGCATATGGCCTCCTTCCAGACATTTTCCCGGACAGCATTGGCCTCATAGATGGGGCCGAGGACGTTGGTGAACTCCATGAGCGCCGCCGCCGCCGTGTTGAACTTAAAGCACTCCATGTCCGCAATCACCCGGCGAATAGTCTGATGGGTCGCGCGAAGGACATCGCGCTCACCGGAGGCGGTCGCGTCGCCGCCGGATAGAGCGCCCGGGTCCCGAAGGCACAGATCCCACAGCCGGTTCACCCAACGGGCCACGCCGATAAGCCCCGTGTCACTCCAGTCTCCACCACCCTCCCAAGGACCGATGAACATGAGGTAAAGTCGCACCACATCGGCGCCCACTTCCTCTACGTAATCGTCAGGGGCAACAACATTCCCCCTGCTTTTACTCATCTTCATATGGCCGGCCAAGATGGTGCCCTGGTTAAACAGGCGCTGGAAAGGCTCGCCGTAGTCGATGAGGCCCAAGTCTCGAACGACCTTAGTGAAGAAGCGCGCGTAGAGCAAATGCATCACCGCGTGCTCGGCACCGCCGGTGTACTGATTGACGGGCCCCCAGAGTTTCGCCTTATCCGGGTCCACCGGAGCGCCATCGTAGCGCGGGCTCAGGTAGCGCAGGAAGTACCAGGACGAGTCCATGAAGGTGTCCATGGTGTCGGTTTCCCGGTGGGCATGCGCGCCGCACTGGGGGCAGGTGGTGTGATAGAAACCCTGGTGCAGCCGCAAGGGCGATTCGCCCGTGGGCCTAAACTCCGCGTCCTCCGGCAACAGGACAGGGAGCTGGTCCTCGGGCACAGGCACCGTCCCGCATCGCTCGCAGTAGATAATGGGGATGGGCGTACCCCAGTAGCGCTGGCGGGAGATGAGCCAGTCGCGCATGCGGTAGGAGACGGTACGGCGCCCCCAACCATTATTCTCGATCTCACTGGCAATAGCCTGGTAACCCTCGATTACCGGCATGCCGGAGAAACGTCCCGAGTTGACCTGCGTACCCTGCTCCTTGTCCACATAGGCCTCAATGAGCGCATCCCCTTCGCTCCAACCGGGAGGCGCCACAACCACACGGATTTCCAGGCCATACTTCGTGGCGAACTCGAAGTCCCGTTCGTCGTGGGCAGGCACGCCCATCACCGCCCCGGTACCGTAGCTCAGCAGCACGTAGTCGGCGGCCATGATGGGCAGGCGCTCACCGCTGAGCCGGTTAACGGCATAGGCGCCGGTGAACACCCCCGTTTTTTCGCGTTCGGTGGAGAGGCGCCCGATCTCTGACTCCCGGCGGGCTTCCTCCGCGTAGGCCTCCATCTGGTCGCGTTGAGCCTCAGTCGTGAGCCGCGCCACCAGCGGATGTTCCGGCGCCAAGGCCAGGAAAGTCACTCCAAAGATGGTATCGATGCGCGTGGTAAAGGTGCTGATCTCCTGCTCGTCGATGCCATATTCGGAAATATCGAAAGATACCTCCACGCCTTCGCTGCGCCCAATCCAGTTGTGCTGCATGCGCTTGACACGCTCGGGCCAGTCGACCAGGCCTGAAAAGTCCAAAAGCTCCTGGGCGTAGTCGGTAATCTTCAAGAACCACTGGGTCATCTCACGACGCTCCACGAGGTCATCGGAACGCTCGCAGCGGCCGTCGACGACCTGCTCATTCGCCAGGACGGTGTTACAGCCGGGACACCAGTTGACCTGGGCCGTATCTCGGTAGGCCAGACCCTTCTCATACATCTTTATGAAGAACCACTGGTTCCAAACGTAGTACTCGGGTTGGCAGGTAATAACTTCCCTATCCCAGTCGTAGACCGCGCCCACGGAGCGGAACTGCTTGCGCATGCGCTCCATGTTGTCCATGGTCCACTCACGAGGGTGAACCCCCCGCCGGATAGCGGCGTTCTCAGCGGGCAGCCCAAAGGCATCGAAGCCCATGGGGTGCAGCACGTTGTAGCCCTTCATGCGCATGAAGCGGGCGTGGGCGTCGGAGGGCGCCAGCGTATACCAGTGGCCGATGTGTAAATCGCCCGAGGGGTAGGGGAACATCGTGAGGGCGTACCACTTGGGACGCGGGTCGTCGTCGGCCACATGGTGAAGGCCATCCGCCTCCCAGCGCTCCTGCCACTTGCGGTCAAGCGCCATCGGGTCGTAGCGCATCTGTCCCTGTCTCGTGGTCGCCATGTCTGCCTTGTTCTCCCTTACCCAGGGCGTACCCTCGACCCACTTATGAAGTCAGAACACCCTCACTTCACCTGTCGGTCGGCCCGCCGCCTCCAAAAACTCTCTGTCACCCTGAGCCTGTCGAAGGGTTTCTCGGCACGGTCCTCCTAAGCGGTACTTCTCGGAACTTGCCTTGAACGCAGTCGCAGGGCTCGGCATGACACGTACCTATTCAGCCCACCACCACCCGTTCCCCAGTTATAAGTTCAGGGTGCACCCTGCCTTGAAACACAAAATCCCGCCCCTCATCAAGGGACGGGACAAGATTTCCCGCGGTACCACCCTACTTCCCCGGCGCTCCCGGGACTCTTTATCTGCGCCGTATCGGTGCGCTCCGCCGCCCTACTCATCTTTCAGGCTGGCCGCTCCGGGACGAGTTCAGGGTTCTTGCCACCACCGGCCTCGCACCATTCGCCGGCTCGCTGGGGTGAAGAGTCCCCTACTACTTCCCATCCACGCGGTATCGTAGGTAATCAACTTTAGCACGACGCCGAGACAGGCGTCAATTTGGTCACGAGCGGCCTCGGAAGGTCGCACTCCATCGTATGCCCTACCCGGGAGGGGGAACCTGAGGCCATGCGGTTAGACGGTGGGAGAGGTACAGGCCCAGCGCGATGCCGCCGATGACGTGCAGGTGGCCGTGGAACTGGGTCTGAAGGGCATCACGCCCAAAGTTGGTGAGGATACGGTATCCGTCAGGGCAGTCCTCCTCTCCCAACCGAACGGCGAGCTTCGCAGCCTTCGCAAAGAGGTCTGATATCCAGAACTCCTGCTGCGTCATGTGCTGCTTCGGGACGACCAAGAGCATGACTGGCGCCCAGATGAGCCGATTGCGAAAGGCGAGCAGCTCCTCGTCCTCGTAGCGCACGTCCCGTGGCTCTTCCCCCGTGGCGATGACGCAGAAAGTGCACGGACCCTCCGGCGCTTCTTGAGGGTATGGTTCTGGAGAACCAGCCGCCACGTCAACGGCCTCGACGCGGAGGGTCCTGCCTGCGAGCAGGCGCGGGCCGACGGCGCGCCTGCTGCCGGTAATCGGGAGCCACGATCGGGATCACGGTGACCAGCCGCGGGTCGTTGATACGAGAAGACACGGGGTCTTTGGCCCGGTCGGGGATGCCCCGCGTCGTCATGACGGTCGGCAGTCTGGCGTTATGACGGTAGACAATAATCTGGTAGAGCTTCTCGTGGGCCCAAGCGGTGGAGCTTTCGGAGCCTAGGTCGTCAAGAATTAAGAGCGGCGCCTGCTTCACCTGCTCGAAGAGTTCGTCATAGGTCACCCGGCTCTCGGGGTTGAAGGTATAGCGGAGGTGGTCCAGCAGATCGGGCACGAAAGCGAAGAAAACGCTCTGACCGGCCTTCAGGCGCTCGTTGGCCACGGAGACAGCAAGGTGCGTCTTGCCCGTTCCCGAATCGCCTAGGAGCACCAGCCAGCCTTGCGGGTCCACGGCAAAGGACTTTGCCGCAGTCAGAGCCGCCGCTAGGGTCTCTCTACCCTCTTTGTCCTCGGCCTTGCCCTGGGGCTCGAAGTTCTCAAAGCGCATCAGCGCCAACATTTGCGGCTCCACCATGCCGATCCGAGCGGCGCTCTGGGAGGTCCAACCTGCTCCCAGATCCATTACGCGGGAGGCCCGAGGATCCGTCAACCGGCTCTGTAAACGGGGGTCCATCTGGTCCAGAGCGAGGTTCGTGGTGATAACCGTAGGTGTGTTGTTCACGTAACGGTGATTCAACACTTGAAAAAGCTTCTCCTCAGCCCAAGCTGTGCTGGTATGCGCTCCCAAATCGTCCAGCACCAACAGCGAGACCTCTTTCACCTGCTCAAAGAGGAGGTCATACGACAACTCACTCTCCGGGCTGAAACTCGCCCGCAGGTGGTCCAGAAGGTCCGGGACCTGGGCAAAGAAGGCAGGGGTCCCCCGTTGCATGCACCGGTTGGCGATGGCCGCGGCCAGATGCGTCTTCCCCGTACCGCTCGCGCCCTGCAGGGTAAACCAGCCCTGGGGCTCCTCAGCGTAGTCTCGGGCTGCCTCGAAGGCGGCGCGGAACCGGCCGCGAGACTCCGTGGCAGTACCCTGGCCGTGGGGCTCGGTGGTATCGAAGGCAACCTGGGCCAGCATGCCCATATTGCTGAAGCGTTGCAAGCGATCCTGGCGTTGCTCGGCCGTAGATGTCTGCTGACACTCGCAGGGAAAGGCCTTCCCAAAGTCCGCGTGGCCCACTGGCACATCATACCGCACCCAGCCACGCCCGCCGCAGATAGGACAGCGGTCCTGCTCCGACTCCTCGGCGGGAAGCAACTCAGCAGGGTAGTTAGAAGCGGCGAAGGTATTCCGCTGCTGAAGTCGTTTGAGAATATCGCCCAGACTCTCCATGCCCTCCCCTATCGAATCCCTCTGTCGACCAGCGCTCCAAAATGCGCGAGATGTAGCGCCAGCTACGCTTGTTCTGAGCCACCGCCTCCTGAAATGCGGCCAATACCCACTCCTCCGGATAGACGTCCTCGGCATCCCGGAGCTCGTCTGCCACCAGGGGCGTCAGCGCGCCAATGTTCTCCTCGTACAGCCGGTAGATGTTGAGCCGCTCCTGCGGCGGCTCTCCTCCCACGACTTTGGAATTCGTGCTGTGCGAGGGCAGGGCTTCAACCGATCGGCGGTTCTCCGGCGTGTGTAGCACGTAACCAATCCCCGACACACCCACTTTGGCAACGAGCAGCGTTTGGCGTTCCACCGCCATCTGGAGGCCCCGTTGGACCTCCTCAGCTGACCCCAAGGCCGCCAAAAGCACCTCGTCCTGCGCCAACGCTGCTGCCGTCACCACTCGGGGCTGAGCCTTGCCCTGGGCTATATGCCAGAGGAAGCGCAAGGTGCACTTCAATTCCGCCACATCGCTGATCTCCTCCAAAAGGCTGTCGAGGAGCGGGCTGGGGACGGGCAACGAACGTGTGCCCGAAGCAAAACCAGAGAAGGATCTCATGCCCTACACCCGGGCCCGAGTGTCTAGGTTTTCGAACCGGGCCAAGTTACCCCGGAAGTAGAGGCTGAGGGTGTCTGTTGGGCCGTGGCGGTGCTTTGCAATAATGAGCTCCGCGATATTTTCCGGGTAGGCATCGCCAGGGTGACGCTGCTCCCATTCCTCCTGCGTCTCGTAGCGGTCGTCCCGATGGATGAACATGACCACGTCGGCGTCCTGCTCGATGCTTCCCGACTCACGAAGGTCCGCGAGCTGGGGTTTATGGTCAACACGCCGTTCCAAGTTACGGCTTAGCTGAGAAAGGGCCAGCACGGGGACGTTGAGCTCCCGGGCAATGGCCTTCAGCGACCGGGTGATTTCGCCCAGCTCCAAGGCCCGATTATCCTGGCGGTCGTTGGACCCGCGGATGAGCTGGAGGTAGTCCACGATGATGAGGTCTGCCCCTCGCTCGCTGAAAAGACGCCGCACCTTGCTCCGCATCTCCAACACAGTCTGCAACGGCGTATCGTCGATGTAGATGGCCAGGTCAGAGAGTGCACCCGCTCCATCAATAATACGGCTTCCTTCCGTCTCTGAGTACACGCCCAAACGCAGCCGGTGGGAGTCAACCTCCGCCTCGGATGAGAGCAGCCGTAGCGCGAGTTGCTCCCGACTCATCTCCAGGCTGAACACCGCTGCTACAGCTCCCTGAGCGGCGGCATTCCGCGCAATGTTCATAGCCAACGTGGACTTGCCCAAGGCTGGCCGAGCAGCCAGGATGAGCAGGTCGCCCCGTTGTAAATTGCCCAAAAGCCTGTCCAAGTCGGTGAACCCCGAGGGAATGGGTGCAGCCGCATGCTCCAGCGACCCCCCCATGGCTGCGGACTCTTCCAGGTACTGGTCCAAGACCTCACGAATGGTGACGAAGTCCCGGACGGAGTGGCCGCTGCGGATACGATAGATAAGGTCTTCCGCCTGAGCTATAGCGGAGTCGACGTCAGCAGCACCTCCGTAGCCGATGTTGGCGATATCGCCCCCGGCACCGATGAGTCGGCGCATGGTAGCGGTGCGGTTGATGATGCGCGCGTAGTGGTCGGCGTGGACCGAAGTGGGCACGGTGGCCACCAGGTGGCTGAGGTACGCCGCTCCGCCCACATCCTCTAGCCGCTCACGCAGGCTGAGCTCGTGGGACACCGTAACCTGGTTGATGGCGTCACCCCGTTGGTAGAGGGAAAGGCAAGCGTCGTAGCACCAACGGTTGCGCTCTCGGAAGAAGTCGTCGGGCTTAATCAACGAGGCGACACGGTTAATAGCTTCGCCATCAATCAGCAGCGAGCCAATAACCGCTTCTTCTGCTTCCACATCGTGGGGGGGGAGCTTCTCCGCATACACCGGCCTTAACTCTTCTCCTTTTCAGCTTCTGCGCTTACTGGTGCTTCCTCATCTGCTTCAGCCTCGTGCACAGCGGCAGCGGGCTCATCGGAAGATTCCTCTGTGCCCACTCCGGCGGCGGCCCGCTGGGCCTGCTCCTCCAGATAACCCTCCGGGATCACGCTTACTTTCACCGTAGCCGTTACCTCGCGGTACACGCGAATGGGAATATCGTAATCACCCGCGTCATGGATGGACTCGCCCAGCATAATGCTGCGGTGGTCCACCTCCCGTCCGGTGAGCTTTGTCAGCTCCTCAGCAATGTTCCGGCTCGTTACAGACCCGAAGAGCCGGCCGCTGGGGCCCACCCGCACTTCGATCGTAACGTGCTGCCCTTCCAGGGCTTTGGCCACCACTCGGGCGTCTTCGGAAATTTTGAGCCGCGTGTCTTGAGCCGCTTCTTGGATACGGCGAATGCCCTGCAGGGCAGTGGCGGTAGCGGGGGCGGCAAGGTTATTGGGAAGCAGGTAATTACGGGCAAACCCGTTTTTTACCTGTTTGACCTCGCCCGCATCCGCGGTGCCGGGAACATCTTCTAAAAAGACCACTTTCATAAGTCGAACAGACCTCATCCAGAAATTAGCTCCGCGCTTTGCGCGAAGCCTTACCTAGATTGTAATCGAAAAACGTGTCGATACGTGAATTCCTGTGCTCCCAGTGTAGTACATTCGCGCAATGGCCCATTATCACTGAGGCGCACCGTAGCAATCATCGCAAGCCAGTTTTTAAGGTTGCAAGTGCTCCGATGCAGGGTTTTAGATCTGCTTTTTCAACTTTTGCTGTCTTACCCAGCAACGAATTGATCTGTCATCCAGGCTGGACTTATTTGTACGCCCCCCGCCAGCCCTCCCTCATATGCCCCCGCCAGTGCGCTCACCGGCTCATCCAACAGCCCCGCCACCGCCAGGTTGCTCCCTCCGGTCAGGCCCAGCCTCAGGACGGGTACCCCTGCATCCTGCGCCCGGTTAACGACCTGGGCCTCCTGCTCGGGGCTAGCTGAGACCACGACCCGGGAGGTCGCTTCGCCAAAAAGTGCGACGTCCCATCGGCCCGTGACAGGGAGGTCGGCGCGCATGCCCACCCCATCCAGGATGCAGCCTTCGGCCAATGCCACGACCAATCCACCGTCCGAACAGTCGTGGGCGGAGCGCAGCAACCCCTCGCCAGCCAGCGCAACCAGCAGGGATTGAAGCCGGGCCTCTGCCTGCAGGTCAATCGACAGCTGTCCCGCCACCAGGTTATGGACGTGGGCAAGGTATTCGCTCCCGGCCAGGGTCTTTTCATCGCCATCAAGGGCCTCTGCTCCAAGAAGCAGCACAACGTCGCCCGGAGACTGGAATGCCGCAGTAACGTAGCGCCTGGCGTCTTCGATGACACCAACCGCACCGACCACGGGGGTTGGATAGATGGCCTCGCCCTGGGTCTCGTTGTACAGGCTCACGTTCCCACTGACAACGGGCACGCCCAAAGCTTTGCAGGCGTCGGCCATACCACGGATGCACTCCTCCAACTGATAGTAGACTTCGGGCCGTTCCGGGTTCCCGAAATTGAGACAATCGGTAACGGCCAGGGGCAGGGCTCCCGTGCATGCAACGTTGCGGCAAGCCTCGGCCACAGCCATGGCCCCGCCAACGTACGGCTCCAGATAGGTGGAGCGTCCATTGCCATCCACGCTCATAGCAATCGCCTTCGCGGTGCCCCGCAGCCGCAGCACCGCAGCGTCAGCCTGGCCAGGCTTAACCATCGTGTTGGTCTGTACCTGATGGTCGTACCGGCGGTAGACGGCGCGCTTGCTGGCAATATTGGACGCCCCCAGCAGCGACTTCAGTAGCTGGCCTGCGTTGCCTCGGTCGGGTTCAGGCGGCATTGGCGTCGCATGGAGCGCCGCCAAATAAGCCGGACGCTCAGCGTGAAATCGGTACTGGGGCGCCTCGACAAGGACCGGCACGGCAGCCTCGGCCACCAACTCCCCGTCGTCGTAGACCCGGGCCATATGCCCTTCGGTCACGCTGCCGATGGCCATCGCCTCCAAGTCCCATCGCTGGAAGAGCTCGCGCACCTCAGCCTCGTGGCCACGCTTGACGATAAGCAGCATCCGCTCTTGGGACTCGGAGAGCATCACCTCGTAGGCGCTCATACCCACCTCGCGGCGATGCACCAGTGCCACATCAAGGTCAACGCCGGTCCCACCTTTGGCGGCGCACTCCATTACGGAGCTGGTAAGTCCGGCGGCGCCCAAGTCCTGCAACCCCTCCAGGTTCCCGCTGCGCACCGCTTCCAGGCAGGCCTCGATCAACACCTTCTCCAAGAAGGGATCGCCCACCTGCACCGTGGGCCGCATTTCCCGCTCGTCCTGAAAGGTGCGGGAGGCCAGGCCGGAAGCACCGTGGATACCATCGCGTCCGGTGGCGGAACCCGCGAGCATGTAGGTGTTGCCGGGAGTAACGGCGGCAGAGTGCACCAGTTCGCCCTCATGAAGCAGTCCAACGCACATGGCGTTTACCAGCGGATTGCCGCTGTAGCTCGCGGAGAAGGCAATCTCGCCGCCCACGTCGGGGATACCGACGCAGTTGCCGTAGGCGCTGATCCCGGCCACCACTCCCTCGAACAGATAACGGTTGCGCGGTTCCGAGAGCGGGCCGAAGCGCAGCGAATTGAGAAGCGCCACGGGGCGGGCACCCATGGCGAGGATGTCACGGATGATGCCGCCCACGCCGGTAGCCGCGCCCTGAAAGGGCTCCACGGCCGAAGGATGATTGTGGGACTCCACCTTGAAGACTACGCTTAGCCCGTCGCCAATCGCCACCACGCCAGCGTTCTCCTCACCGGCCCGCACCAACACCGCGGCGCCGGTGGTGGGGAAGATGCCGAGAAGGGGCCTGGAATGCTTGTAACCGCAGTGCTCGCTCCACAGCGCGCCAAACATGCCTAGCTCCACTGGCGTGGGCTCCCGCTCCAGCCTCTGCACGATAAGGTCGTACTCGTCCCGGCTCAGGGCTATCTCGTCCAGGGTTTCCTGGGAAACGGCCATCGCTAAGCCCACACCGCGCCGGTGAAGGCGTGAAGCATCGAGCGGAATATCACCAGGCCGTCGGTACCACCGACCTCCGCTTCCACCGCGCGTTCGGGGTGGGGCATCATGCCCAGCACGTTGCCCGCAGCGTTGGTGATGCCGGCGATGTTCCGAATCGAACCATTAGGGTTCGCATCAGCCGTCACCGAGCCATCGGCCTCGCAGTAGCGGAAGACCACCTGGCCATTGGCCTCCAGGCTGGCCAGCGTTTCCTCGTCTGCGAAGTAGTTACCATCGCCGTGGGATATCGGAGCGTTGAGCACATCGCCTGGACGCGCCTGGTTGCTGAAAGGCGTAGCGGCGTTCTCCACCAGCAGGCCAGCCTCCTGACAGCGGAACTGGAGATGATCATTGCGCATGAGCACCCCGGGGAGCAGCCCTGACTCGCACAGGATCTGGAACCCGTTGCAGATGCCGATGACAAGCCCGCCGCGGTTGGCAAAATCGACGACGGCCGGCATGACGGGCGAGAACCGGGCAATGGCACCGGGCCGGAGGTAGTCTCCGTAGGAAAAGCCACCCGGCAGGATTAAGCAGTCGAACCCATCTACCGTACCCTCTCGGTGAAAGATATACTCGGCCTCCTGGCCCAGAGCGTCCCGGACCGCGTGGTAGCAGTCGGTATCACTCCAGGTACCGGGAAAGACGATGATTCCGAAGCGCACATTTTCCTCCGTCAGCGACTAATTCGCCAGGGATTCCAGAAGTTCGGCGACGACCGCATTGACCATATTACCGTCGGCCTTGCCCCGGAGCTGAGGCATGAGACGACCCATTACCTTCCCCCTATCCCCTGGTCCCTGGGCCCCAGTCTCGTGGACCGCCTGTTTCGCAAGTTCCGCTATCTGCTCTCGTAAGAGCTGCTCAGGCATGTACTGCATCACCACGGCCAGCTCAGCCTCTTCCTTGGCCACTAGGTCGCCACGGTTGTGCTCACTGTAGGCATCGATACTGTCCCGATGCTGGCGGGTCATACGGCCCATGACCTCCACCACGCTGGTGTCGTCCAACTCCTTGCCCTTGCTAATCTCCTCGTTCTTCACGGCGGCGCGAATCAACCGGATGACATCCCGTTTCAGGGTGTCACCTGCGCGCATGGCCGTTTTCATATCGTCGTTAAGCCGCTCCAGCAGCGTCATAGGGCCGCCTTTCTCACCTGGTTGCGCTGAGTGCTTTTTGCGTCGTCCTGGGCCAGCTGCCGGAACAGCTTGGCCATCTTGAGCGCCGCCAGGGCCGCGTCCCGGCCACGGTTGCCCATGACACCCCCAGCCCGGGCTGTGGCCTGCTCCATATTTTCGGTGGTCAGCACTCCAAAGGCCACGGGCACGCCCGTCTGGCGAGCGACCTCCGCCACGCCGCGAGTCGATTCGCCAGCCACAAGGTCATAGTGCGACGTCTCGCCTCGGATAATGGTGCCCAAGACCACCAGCGCATCGTACATGCCGCTCTGGGCCATCAGGAGCGCCGCCTGAGGCAGCTCCAGCGAGCCGGGGACCCAGGCCACGGTCGTATCCTCGTCCCGAACCCCCTGGTCTCGCAGAGTATCCCGAGCGCCTTGGAGGAGCCGGGTGGTGACGAACTCGTTGAATTCGGCGGCGATGATACCAACCCGAAGGCCCTGGCCGGACGGGTCGGACTTCAACTCCCTTGTCATGAGGCTATTCTAACGCGCGGAGATGGTTGGTTGCACTGGGATATAGCGGAAAACGGCGGTTTCGTGCTTCGGCAGGCGTGCCTTCATCTCAACCGAAGGGTTCAGCAGAAGCGGGAAAACGTTCCGGTATCTTACGAAGCGGGGCTCACTGGAGGCTCGATGGGCGCGCCGAAGTCGATGATGTGTCCCAGCTTGTCGCGCTTAGTCTCCAGATAACGGCGGTTCTCTGCGTTGTGCGGCGCCACGATGGGTACCCGCTCCACCAGCTCCAACCCGTAGCTATCCAGACCCACCACCTTACGAGGGTTGTTGGTGAGCAACCGCATCTGGCGCACGCCAATGTCGGCCAATATCTGAGCGCCGATACCGTAGTGGCGTAGGTCGGGAGCAAAGCCCAACTCGGCGTTCGCCTCTACGGTGTCCGCGCCGCTGTCTTGGAGCGCATAGGCACGGAGTTTATTGTGCAGGCCGATGCCCCTGCCTTCTTGACGCATATAGAGGAACACCCCACGTCCCTCCTGGGAAATGGCATCCAAGGCCATTTCCACCTGGGTTCCGCAATCGCAGCGCAGACTGCCGAAGACATCGCCGGTGAGGCACTCGCTGTGGACTCGTACCAACACGGGTTCCGGCGTGGTGACGTCGCCCATGACCAGCGCAACGTGCTCAGCTGGGTCCACAACAGACCGGTATGCCACTACCTTGAATTCACCCTGCTTGGCGGGCAAACGGGCCTCGGTCACCCGTTCGACCATCACTTCGTGCTGAAAACGATAGGTGATAATCTCGGCGACGCTGACGATATTCAACCCCTGAGCCGTTGCAAACTCTTCGAGCTGCGGTCTACGGGACATGGTTCCATCATCATTCATCATCTCGCAGACCACTCCAGCGGGCTGAAGCCCGGCCAGCTTGGCCAAATCGACGACCGCTTCGGTCTGACCCGCGCGCACCAGCACGCCGCCCTCCACGTAGCGCAGAGGGAACATGTGGCCGGGGCGCGCCAGGTCGCTGGGTTTCGTTTCGGGGTCCACTAGAGCCTGGACGGTGACCGCGCGGTCGCTGGCAGAGATACCCGTGGTGCCCTTAAAGGAATCCACGGAGACGGTAAAGGCGGTGGATAACGGGGCGGTATTCTGCGACACCATCATGTCAAGCTCCAGCTCCTTCAGTCGCTGACCAGTCATGGGCACGCAGATGAGCCCACGGGCATACGTCGCCAGGTAATTAATGGACTCTGGCGTCACGAATTCGGCTGCCATGGCTAGGTCACCCTCGTTCTCCCGGTCTTCATCATCAACGATGATGACGAACTTACCGGCGCGGATGTCCTCAATGGCCTGCTCTACCGACGCCATAGGCATCTTTTGCTCACTCCTTGAGCTGGAACTGCTGCTCCACATACTTCGCCAAAATATCGACCTCCAGGTTCACGAAGTCTCCTGACTTGCGCACCCGCAGGTTCGTCTCTGCGAGGGTATAGGGTATCACGGCGACGCTGAAGACCAACCCTTCAAGGCTCGTCACGGTGAGGCTGATGCCGTCCACTGCGATATAGGCCTTCTCTACCAGATAGCGGCTCACCGATTCGGACGCCGCCACTCGAAGAATGCGCGATTCAGGCGGCCCCACGAGTTCAAGCACCTCCCCGACTCCGTCCACATGGCCTTGCACGGTGTGTCCCCCCATCCGGGCACCCACTGCCACAGCGCGCTCCAGGTTCACCGGGTCTCCTGACCCCAGGCCACCCAGGTTGGTACGCTGAAGCGTCTCTTCCGAAAGGTCCATCGCGAAGGAACCGTCCGTCACCTCAACCACGGTGAGGCATACACCGTTGACGACGATACTGTCGCTCACTGTCAGGTCAGAAAGCACCTTGGCGGCGCCGACTGCCAGCCGATGGGGCACTGCCTCCCGCACGACACCGACCTCTTCGACAATTCCTGTAAACATGCTAGTCCCCTCGAGGGTACCCCACGACCATCATATCATTGCCCACGACCTCGTAGCGCACGCTGTGGAGCCGCAGGGCGTCTGCCAGGTTGAATGCTCCTGCACCACCGATGGGCGCTGGAGCGCCAGCTCCTCCGATAACCACCGGGGCCACAAAGGCGACCACCTTGTCCACCAACCCAAGGTCGAAGAAGGAGCCTAGGAGTTGAGATCCTCCCTCGACTAACACTGACGTAATCCCGCGTTCGCCCAAAAGCCCTAGCAACGACGGCAGGTCCACCCTGCCGTCGTTGCTGGGCAGCCGCACCACCTCCGCACCCGCGGCCTGAAGCATCACAGGCAGCACACCGGCAACAGCCACCAACGTCTGGCCATCCTCTTCTAGCATGACAGCCTCGACTGGTAATCTGCCTCGGCTGTCGACAACCACGCGCAACGGCTGATGCAGCGGCGGCAGGTCCACGTCACGCACAGTCAGCCGCGGGTCGTCGGCCAGGGCCGTGCCGATGCCCACCATGACTGCATCGTACTCGGCCCGCAGCCGGTGGGCCTCCCTCCGTGCCATAACGCCGGTTATCCAGCGCGACTCGCCGGTAGCCGTGGCGATCTTGCCGTCCAGGCTCATAGCGAACTTGGCCACCACAAAGGGCTCACCCGTGGTCACGTGCTTGGCAAAGGTCTCGTTGACCTCCAGGGCCTGCTCTGCGCCGTCGCCCACCAAGACCTGCACTCCTCCCGCCTCCAGGGCCGCCTTGCCCTTTCCGTCGGTCTTGGGATTGGGGTCCATGGTGGCAAGGCACACCTCGGCCACGCCCGCATCCACGATTGCATCGACGCAAGGAGGGGTTCGACCGTGGTGCGCACAGGGCTCCAGCGTGACGTAGAGGGTGGCGCCCCTGGCCGCTTCGCCAGCCACCTGAAGCGCAACAATCTCAGCATGGTCTTCGCCAGGTGCCTGGGTGAAGCCCTGGCCAATGACTATGCCGTCCTTGACCAGCACGGCGCCCACGGCGGGATTGGGACTCACCTTACCCAAAGCCTTGCGGGCCAAACCCAGGGCCTGCTGCATGGGCTGCGAGGTTTCCACGGGCTTAGTATGGGGGCCATACTCCAGCCAAGCAAGACTGCCCGGTTTCCCTAATCCTTGTCGCCCCGATAATCCTCATACATTTTGCTAGCGGTGGGCTCGGTCTGGCCCTGGTACTTGCTGCCCAGCTCCTTGTCACCGTAGAGGCGCTCGGCAGGTGTGGTGAGGCGCAAAAAGGAAATCTGGCCTATCTTCATTCGATAGTAGAGGGTGATGGGGAGGTTGGAAACGTTGCTGAGCTCTAGGGTCAGGTGCCCCTTCCATCCCGGGTCCACGTAGCCCGCCGTCGAGTGGATCAGCAGACCGATACGCCCCAGAGAACTTTTGCCCTCCAGCCGCGCCACCAAATCGTTAGGCACCTCGACATGCTCCAGCGTGCTGCCCAGAACGAACTCGCCAGGGTGGAGCATGAACGGATCGTTGTCGCCGATGATGACCTTGTCGGTGAGGCGCTCAGTGGTCTCGCGAACATCGACGTATGGCAGGCGGTTGTTGCGGAACACGAGAATCTGCCGGTCGAGATGCAAGTCTACACTGGCCGGCTGAACACAGCCATCGCCCAGAGGCTCGATGACGATTCGTCCCTTGCTAAGTTCCTCATGAATGGTGCGATCGCTCAAGACCATGACATCCCCACCCTACCACCAGAACACGCCCTGGACTTACATAGTGGAACTCCAACGCCCCAGCCACGCAAATCGCTCATGCAGGAAGTGTAAAATCCTTATCGACCCTCCCCCTGACCTCCCTCTTGGCCAGGAAGGGGGAGGGGATACTATCTGAGGGACACCCTACGACTCCTACCAAAGGGGCTTAGACCCTCTGAACACCACAATATCTCACCAGCCTGCTAGGCCCAAACCGCCGAGTTCTTTAAGTTAGGGGTGCAGGACAGCTTCTGCCCTCGCTAGGTAGCGAAGGTCGTGCCGAAAACCACTGCCACAATGGACATCAGCTTAATCAAGATGTTCAGTGACGGCCCGGAGGTGTCCTTGAAAGGGTCGCCCACCGTATCACCGACCACCACTGCCTCATGCTCCTTCGTGCCCTTGCCCCCAAGGTTCCCGGCCTCGACGTACTTCTTCGCGTTGTCCCAAGCCCCGCCGGAGTTGGCCATAGTGATCGCCAACAGCGCACCGGAAGAGATGGCACCAATCAGCAGACCACCCACCGCCTCGGCGCCGAGGAACGGGGTCAGACCCACGCCGATGGGCACAATAACCGCCAGCAAGCCCGGAATGACCATCTGGCGCAGCGCGCCCTTCGTGCTGATATCCACGCACCTGGCGTACTCGGCGCGCACACCTTCCCTGCCCTCACGTAGCCCCGGAATCTCCCGGAACTGCCTTCGAACCTCCTCCACCATATCCTGAGCAGCACGGCCCACCGCCTCCATGGTGAGTGCGCTGAAGACGAAAGGCATCAGTGCGCCCAACAGCAGACCGACTAAGGTTGATACCTTCAACAGGTCGATGACCTCCAGGCCAACAATCTGGGCGTAGGCCGCCATCAGCGCCAACGCCGTCAGGACGGCGGAGCCAATAGCGAAGCCCTTGCCCGTGGCTGCCGTGGTATTCCCCAACGAGTCCAGCGCGTCGGTACGCTCCCGCACCTCGGGGCCCAAATGGGCCTGCTCCGCGATGGCGCCCGCGTTGTCGGCCACCGGGCCGTAGGCATCGGTGGCCAGTGTGATGCCAAGGGTTGAGAGCATTCCCACCGCAGCGATAGCGACACCGTAGAGGCCCGCCAGTTGGTGGGCCCCCATCACCGCAGCCGCGATGATGACCAAGGGGACGACCGTGCTGAGCATGCCGGTGGCAAACCCGCTGATAATGACCGTGGCCGGCCCAGTGAGCGACCTTTTTGCAATGCTCTTGGTCGGCCCATACTCATAGCTGGTGAAATATTCGGTGCTCAGCCCAATAATCACTCCGGCACCCAGGCCCACCCCCACGGCACCCCAAACGTTCCAGACCGCCGTCATGCCCAGGTCGTTTTCCACCGTGAACAGCCACCAGATGGCCAAAAACGAGCCCGCGAGTCCGATAATACCGGCAGTGAATATCCCCCGCCGAAGCGCCCAGAGCAGACTGCCAACCTCCGCTCGCTCGCTAGTGCGGACAACGAAAGTTCCGATGATGGAGGCGAAGATCCCGACACCCGCAATCAGGAAGGGGAGCACGGCGCCAGCCGATTCCCGACCGGCATTCTCTATGGCTTCGCCCGCCACCACCGCCGTCCCACCCACGACCACCGCGCTCCCGGCCAGGGCTAGGGTTGCGATAATCGAGCCCACGTAGGACTCGAACAGATCAGCCCCCATCCCCGCCACGTCGCCTACATTATCGCCTACGTTGTCGGCGATGACCGCTGCATTCCGCGGATCGTCCTCAGGGATTCCCGCCTCCACCTTACCGGCCAGGTCGCCGCCGACGTCCGCAGCCTTGGTGTAGATACCCCCGCCAACTCGCGCGAAGAGTGCAATGCTGGAGGCCCCAAAGCTGAAGCCCGCCACAATATTCGGGTCCTCGAAGATGATCCACATGATTACCGCGCCGAGGATGCCAATACCCACCACGCTGATGCCCATGACACCACCGCTGGAAAAGGCGATGCGCAGGGCTTTGTTGAGCTGAAACCGGGCGGCGGCGGCCGTGCGCATGTTGGCTTTCACCGCGATGCGCATGCCCACCAGCCCCGTGAGGGCCGACGCCATGGCGCCCACCATATAGGCGTAGGCGACCGCCAGTTCCTGGGTGTCCCGTATGAGACCCATGACCAGCAGGATCCCGAAGACGATGACCACGAACCCCGCGAGCACGGTGTACTCACGCCGTAAAAAGGCGTTGGCCCCTTCCTGAATTGCAGCACCGATTTCCTTCATCAGGTCAGTCCCTTCGTCTTCCTTCAAGACGCGGAACGCCAGAACAGCGGCAAAGAGCAGCGCTACAACCCCTGCAACGATGGCCAAAATCAGGCCGGTCATACTCATCCTCCAAAAAAGGAGCCCGCTTAAGAGCAGGCTTCTACACGGTGCTGGTGTGCTTCACAGCGTAAAATTCTACCACCGATCACCCCCCTTGCACAACCACCAGGACACGTCCTGAACCTATCATCCCGAGAACCGGCGGTGGAGCTTAGACGAAGCCTGCATGTCAGGGCGTTGGAGCCCATATGGGGGTCAAGGGCAAGCCATCGCAACGGCGTGCCGTGTCCATGTTGGCACATAGGGGGGGTCTGGGGCCACCGCAAGTAGGTCCGGAACGGGTCCTTGGTTATTTCTCTTGCTCGGCCAGCCGACGCTCGAGACGCCGCTGGCGAAGCAGCAGTGTCAGGTCGCCCCGGGTACGCTCCAGCACGGCACGCAGAGCATCCGTGGTGCGCCGTAGACCTCCCGTAACCCCGTCAGGAAAGTCCATCACCAACATCATGCTGTAGACCTCGTCCATCTTCGCCATGAGTTCCTCGCACCGGGCGTCTTCGTCGCGGCGCAGAAGGTCGAGAATGTACCGCCGCAGCTCACTTGCCGCCTCCGCCAATCCGTTCAGATAGGGTGCGACCTCCACGCCCAAGCTATCGGGGCCAGGCAGTGGCATATCCGTAATGAAGGCGCAGACCGCCTCCGCCTCAACATATTCCTTCTGAGCGTCCTGCGTGAAGCCCATGAAATAAAGGTCGGGGTGGCTGCTGAGCAACTCCCGAGAGGTCTTAACCAGCTTCCGTGTACTTTTGACCATGGCCTTTGCCTGCTCCATCTCGTTGCGGTGAGCGGCGCGAATGGCAACGGAAGCGTTGCGGATGACCTCCCTCGAAAGGCGCAGAGCTTCCTCGCGGGCGGCTTGCTTGGCGGTGAGGCGCTGCAGAGCGTCGGCGGTAATCTGAGTGAGGGAAGTATTATCGTTTGTCATGGTCTGCTCGCACGTATCCTTGAGTCTGGAACGGCAGTGCCTCGCCTCTCAGGAAACCGGAAGGGGACTTGGCGAACTGTACCAGGAGTGGGCCTCTACTGCACTCATGCTGCAGCCCTGCTTACACGTGGCCTTTATCCCTCCTCGGGATACGCCACCCTCCGACACCACCTCTTCATCTGCAAACCCTCACGTAACTGACACTGAACAATGTGCCTTCGCACGCCGTTTTATATCCGGAAAAGGAGCGAATTTCCCGGGTGCTTGTGCATTTTTTCACCTTGTCGCTAGAGGTACCCTGTGCTACCATCCGACTTGCCTACTGGGCAGCCGTCTACGAACAGCTTAAAGAGGATTTGCAAGGGGCGAGGAGGGGCCGATGACACAGCCTCCCGATGAAGCGAGCGTAGCCCCAGCAGGGGCCTACGGCCAATTGCCGCCCGATGCTCAAGATGTCCCGGCCATTCAGTGGGATCTCGACCGCGTGGAAGGGGCCACCATCGAGCAACTCAAGTGGAGCGCTCAGGAAGCCTTCCCTGACCCCGTCATCGAATTGCCAGACGACCTTAAAGGAAACGTCGCCCTGACCTCCGTCGACGCCCTCCTCAACTGGGGCCGCCGCTCCGCCGTCTGGCCCGTGGCCTTTGGCCTCGCCTGTTGCGTCTTCGAAATGCTGGCCACGGCCATGTCCCGGTTTGATATCTCTCGCTTCGGCATGGAAGCCTTCCGGGCCTCGCCACGCCAGGCCGATCTGCTCATCGTCTCCGGCACACTCACGTGGAAGATGGCGCCAGCGGTGCGCCGCATCTACGACCAGATGGCCGAACCCAAATGGGTGATTGCCATGGGCGTCTGCGCCACCAGTGGCGGCCCTTACTACCAAGGCTACAGCGTCGTTCCAGGCGTGAACCACATTATGCCCGTGGACGTATATGTCCCAGGGTGCCCGCCACGTCCCGACGCGTTGCTCTACGGCATCATGCAGTTGCACGACAAGATTAGGAAGTACAGCCTGACCCGTCAGCCAGCGGGTGCGTGAGATGACCACTGCCGTCTCCGGCCAAGACTTAGCCGACATTCTCCGTCAGCGCCTTCCTGAAGCAGTCGTTGCCAGCGACGGTGTGGCCGTATTGGTGAGGGTCGATTCCATTGTTGCGGTATGCTCCTTCCTGCAAGGCAACCCAGAGCAGGACTTCAAACTGCTGAACAGCATCACCTCCGTTGACTACATTGACCACTTCGAACTGGTCTACCGCATCACCTCCCTCGACCACAACGCCAGCGCGGTGCTCAAGCTTCGCGTCGTGGGCCGTGACGAGCCCACGGTACCGTCGGTGTCCTCGGTATGGGCAGGCGCCAACCTCCAGGAGCGTGAGGTGTACGACCTGATGGGCATCCACTTCTCCGGTCATCCGAACCTCAAGCGCGTGTTTTTATGGGAGGGCTTCCAGGGCCACCCGCTCCGCCGCGACTACCTGGAGCCGCCCCTGCCCTACACCTGGCCCCAAGGAGGGTAAGCAGATGGCCCTCAACACCCAGCCGGTCACCATAAATATTGGTCCCCACCACCCCAGCACCCACGGGGTATTCCGCATGCGTGTGACCTTCGACGGCGAAAACATCCAAGACATGGAGATGGTGGTGGGTTACCTCCACCGTGGCACCGAGAAGCTGGCCGAGGAACGGCAATACACCCAGGTCATCACTCTGACGGACCGCCTGGACTACGTGGCCTCCATGACCAACAACCAGGCTTTTGTGCTCTCCTGCGAGCAGCTTCTACACATGCAGGTGCCTGAAAGAGGCATGTATCTGCGGGTCATTGCCGCCGAGCTCCAGCGTATCGCGAGTCACCTCATCGGAATCGGCTTCTTTCTCCAAGACCTGGGCGCCTTCGCCACGCCGGTGATGTACTGCTTCCGGGAACGCGAGCGCATCTTAGACCTTTTCGAAATGCTCTGTGGCGCCCGCGTCACGGTGAGCTACATGCGCATCGGCGGTGTTTTTGCAGACACCCCCGACGACTTCTGGCCAGCCTACCGGCGGCTCCTGGACGACCTGCCCAATTACATTGACGAGTTGGACAGACTCCTCTCCACCAACGAAATTCTGCTCATCCGCACCAAGAACGTCGCCATCTTGGATCCTGCACAGGCGATCAACGGCTCCATCACCGGCCCCGTGCTCCGCAGCACCGGCGTGGCCTGGGACCTGCGGAAGGCCAATCCTTACGACGTGTACGACCGCTTGAAGTTCGACGTGCCGGTGGGCGCGGTAGGCGACAACTACGACCGGTTCGCCATCCGGCTGGCCGAAATCCGTCAGTCGCTTCGCATGCTGCAGCAGTGTGCTATCCAGATCGAGCCCGGGCCGGTGCGCGCCACAATGGAAATGCTCTTCCGTCCACCCCCCGGCGAGGCCTACGTGCCCATCGAGTCGCCCAAGGGGGAGTTGGGGTTCTACCTGGTGAGCGACGGGAGCATCGCACCCTACCGCTGCCACGTCCGAGCGCCCTCCTACATCAACCTCTCGTTGCTCAAGGAGATGCTTGTGGGCTGGAAACTGGCGGACATGATCGTGACCTTCGGCAGCATCGACATCAACATGGGTGAGGTGGACCGCTAGTGGAAGGCGCTCTCCGCGACAACACCATCTTCTCCAGCGTCTATGATTTCGTCCTGAATCACGTCGTGCCCGACGGTTGGGATGGCTGGGAATGGGCGGCCTACGGCATAGCCGCCATGTCGGTCATCATGCTGGTCGTAAACAGCCTCTTCGCGCTCACCACCTGGTACACCTACTTCGAGCGTCGGCTTCTGGGCCGCTTCCAGAACCGGATCGGACCCAACCGCGCCGGACCTTTCGGGTTGCTCCAACCCATCGCCGATGCCATCAAGTTGCTAACCAAAGAGGACACCCTCCCCCGCGCCAGCGACCGGCTGATATTTAACGTGGCGCCAGTGCTAATGCTCGCCACTACTTTCATGATCGTGGCGGTCATCCCTTTCGGCGAGGGCAGTTTCCTCGCCGATTTGAACATCGGCATCCTCTACATCTCCGGCGTCTCTAGCATGGCGGTCATCGCCATCCTTATGGCCGGCTGGGCGTCGGCCAACAAATACGCCATGTTCGGCAGCATGCGAGCCGTGGCTGCGCTCATCAGCTACGAGATTCCCGTGGTGCTCTCGCTTCTCAGCGTAGTCATCCTCACCGGCTCCATGTCTTTGGTAGACATCGTAGAGGGCCAATCGCTCCCCTATCTCCTCGTGCTACCCCTGGCATTTCTCGTCTTTGTGGTCGGTATCTCTGCCGAACTCAACCGCCCGCCCTTTGACCTTGCCGAAGCCGAATCGGAAATCATCGCTGGCTACCACACTGAATATAGCGGCATGAAATTCGGCATCTTCCAACTGGCGGAGTTCGCCAACGTGCTCCTAGCCAGCGCCATCATCACGCTGATCTTCCTCCAAGGTTGGAGATGGGCTATCCTGCCCTCCCACCTCTGGTTCCTGCTTAAGGTTTTCGGCACGGCCACCCTCTTCATCTGGATCCGAGCAACCCTGCCACGGCTTCGCATTGACCAGGTCCTGGCCTTCGCTTGGAAATTCCTCCTGCCCCTGGGGCTCATCAACGTACTGGCCGCAGCCATCGAGAAGCTGGTATGGGCCGACCCTTCGAATAGCGAACTCCTCTTGATGGCCACCATCAACTGGGGAGTGGCCATTGTCGCCGTAGCGGTATTCGCCACCGCCGTAAACAATGGCCGTCATGTTCCGGTCCATACCGTGATCGCGGGGGTTCCGCCCGGAGTCTCCAGCGCCGAAGGAGTGTACTGATGTACGGACTTGGCATGGCCAAAGGCTTTGGCGTTACGCTGCGAAATCTATTCCGCAAGCCCTTCACCGTTCAGTACCCAGAAGAGCAACCGACGCAGCACCCCCGCTTCCGCGGTCAGGAGTTTACCTGGTACGAGGACCGCTGCACCGGCTGCGCCAGTTGCGCCAAATACTGCCCCTTGGGCATCATCCGCATCGTGACAGACCCCCACGGCGGCCACGAACAGGAAGGCGGCAACTACAAAATTGAGGTGTTCGACATCGATCAGGGGCGCTGCATGTACTGCGGCCTCTGCGTCGAGGCGTGCCCCTTCGACGCGCTGCACATGGGTACGAGCTTCGAGGCGGCCCGTAACCGACGTTCAGACCTGGTGGTCCCGATGGAGCTGCTGAAGTCCCGGGAGAAACACCCGAGCACCTGGTTCCGCCCCCAGATGGAGCGCGCGAACTACAACCCTTACTCGCAGGCCGCGGAGGATGACAAGGCGGTCGGGCGCGAACCCTTCCTCTGGCACCCCAAACGGCCCGAGATGCGGTCGTACTCCGAAACGCCAGAAGCATCAACCGGCACAAACCCGCCTAGAAACGAAGACGTCCTCGGAAACGGAGAGCAGGAATAACGCATGGACACGCTCTTTGAAGATGTGGCCTTCTGGGGACTGGCGGCGCTGACAGTCGGCGGTTCGCTGCTGGTGGTGCACGTGCGGGATGTGTTCCGCGCAGCCATCTTCCTCGTCCTCAGCTTCCTGGGCGTCGCCGGGTTATACGTCATGTTGAGCGCCGAATTCCTCGCGGTGGTCCAGATACTGATCTACGTCGGTGCCATCTCCGTCCTCATCATTTTCGCGGTGATGCTGACGCGCGACGTTTCCCACGGCAACCGCAGCACTCTCGTGCAACCGGCGGCGCTGACGATGGGCGTCACCGTGCTGGGGTTGTTGGTATGGGCCATCGTCCGGGCCGAGTGGACGGTACTGCCCGAGGAGTTGCCCGCCCCCCTGGCAGAGGCCTTAGTGGACACCTCCGGACGCCTCGGCGCACTGCTGGTTCGAGACTTTGTCCTGCCCTTCGAAATCGCGGGCTTGGTGCTCCTGGCAGCCGTCATCGGCGCGTTAGCGCTGGTCCGCCAGCGCGACCAGCAGAACGAAGGTTAGCCGTGGACCTCGAACGCTTTCTCCTGCTCTCGGCAGTTCTTTTCGCCATCGGCCTCTACGGCGCTATGTCCCGGCGCAACATCATTGTCATCCTGATGTCCATAGAGATCATGTTCAACGCGGTTAACGTCGCCTTTTTGGCCTTCTCACGATACGTCGAGCCTGCCGCGCTGCGGCAGGGAGGCGACGCGGCTGAACACGCCAACGCCCTCTTGACCGGCCAAGCCTTCGCCATCTTCGTAGTGGTGGTTGCGGCAGCGGAGGTCGCACTGGCCTTGGCATTGGTCCTCGCATTCTTCCGGCACAGAGACTCGGTGGACGTAACCACTATGAGCCTGCTGAAGCGGTAGGGTCCTCATCCATGTGGGTTGAATACAAACGGGTACCAAACTTAATGATTGCCGAAATGTGGCAGGAGGTCCTCGAAGGCGAGGGCCTCCCTGTCCGGTTGCTGCCGGAAGGCGCTATTACGACCTACGGCGAGCGCATCCCCTTCAGGGTGATGGTGCCGCGAGGCCGCGAGCACGTCGCTGACGAAATTCTAAGGAAGCTCTAGATGATCCCCGAGACCGCGGTCTGGTGCATCATCGCCATCCCCTTGGCAGCAGCCGCGCTCATCGCGTTCGTCATTCGGCCCTCGCAGGCGCCAGCATGGCGCATCAGCGGCATTGTGGCGGCCTTGGCCATGGCTAGCGCCTTCGTTCTGTCCGTATGGGCTCTCGCTTCGGCTCTGGATGCTGACGGGGCGGTCGGGTTCGCTGCCCACGAGTGGTTCACCATCGGCGATGCGGCATCGGGCGCAGGCTTCCGGATGGAGGTGGGTATTCTTCTCGACCCGCTGAGCGCCATCATGCTGCTGGTTGTGAGCGGGGTCAGCTTCCTGGTCCAAGTCTACTCTATGGGGTACATGCTTAAGGACGGGTCCACGCCCAGAGAGCGTTACGCCGATTATCCCCGCTACTTCGCCTACATGTCGCTGTTCACCGCGGCTATGTTCGGACTCGTCCTCTCCAGAAACCTCATCCAACTTTTTGCCTTCTGGGAGATAGTCGGGCTCGCGTCCTACCTGCTCATCGGCTTTTGGCACCATCGTCCCGCTGCCGCCGCTGCCGCCAAGAAGGCCTTCATCATCACCCGCATTGGCGATTTCGGATTCCTGCTCATGCTGCTGTATCTGTTTTCCAACCGGAGCACTTTCGCGGCGGAGGGCATCAACCCTTTCGACATCGCCGGCATCGCTCAAACTGCCGCGTTACTCCCAACCGCCGTAGCCACGTGGCTCGCACTGGGTATCTTCGCTGGTGCCGCGGGAAAATCGGCCCAATTCCCCCTCCACACCTGGCTCCCCGACGCCATGGAGGGCCCCACTCCCGTCTCGTCCCTGATTCACGCGGCGACCATGGTAGCGGCAGGTGTGTTTCTGGTCGCCCGCATGTTTCCCCTTTTCGAAGCCGGTTCCGGAGCCTTGGACACAGTGGCCCTCGTCGGCGCCTTTACGGCGGTGTTCGCCGCAACCATGGCCCTGGTAGCCAACGACATCAAGCGCGTGCTGGCTTACTCCACCATCAGCCAACTGGGATACATGATGCTGGCCCTGGGCATGGGTGCTCCAGCAGTGGCCCTATTCCACCTATTCAACCACGCCTTTTTCAAGTGCCTGCTCTTCCTGGGAGCAGGGAGCGTTAACCACGCGACGGGCACCTTCGACATGCGTTATATGGGAGGGCTCCGGAAGGTGATGCCCATTACCTACGTGGCTATGACGCTCGCCGCGCTCAGCCTGGCGGGAATATTTCCCCTGGCCGGGTTCTGGAGCAAGGACGAGATTCTCTCGGTAGCCTGGTCGGGACGCGAGGGAACAACCCTGGTCTCCCAGCTGGCCTTCTGGCTAGGCGTAGCCGCTGTGTTCCTCACGGCCTTCTACGCATTCCGCCTCATTTACCTCACCTTCCATGGCCGATTCCGTGGCGGAGTGGAGGCCCAGCCGGAAAGGGAACGCGTGGGGGAGGAGCACCAAGTCCACCTGCACGAGGCCCCCTGGGTGATGGTAGCGCCTATGGTCGTGCTGGCCGTCCTTTCCGTGGGCTCCGGTTTCGTGGTCAACGCCACGGTGGACCTGGGGACGGTGCCCGCCCACTGGTTCTCCCACTTCCTCTTGGAGAACACGCCCAGCTTCAACTACGCGATCGCCGTCAGCTCCAGCGCCCTTGCCCTAGGTGGCATCGCTCTGGCCACCGCGATGTATCTCACAGGCCACATCTCGCCGTCCAGGCTCACGGAGCGATTCCCCTGGGCGCACCTGATGCTTTCCCAGCGCTACTTCATGGACCATATCTACGAGGACCTGGTGGTGCGGCGGCTCCTGCACCGGGGCCTCTTCAGGATATCGGACTGGTTGGACAGGCAAATCGTAGACGGCTTCGTGGACCTAGTGAGTTGGACGGGGAGTAACGCCGGCCGGGCCGTCGCCCAGCTGCAGACGGGCCAGGTCCAAATCTATGGCGTCGCTATCACCCTTGGGGTCATCGTGATGCTGATGACCTACCTGGCGCAGCGGTAGGAGGAACGGCAACATGCTGACCGCCATTGTCTTCGTTCCCGCCGCTGGGGCACTCCTCATCGCCGTACTGGGCCGAAACACTCGCATGGTCCGGGGCATCGCCCTGACAGCAGTGCTATTGGACCTGGGCCTAGCCCTTGGGCTTTTTGCCGCCTACTACAGCGACCCCGGCGGAGTGCAGTTCCCACAGCGCGCCGCTTGGATACCGCTCTTCAACATCGAGTACTTCCTGGGCGTGGACGGGCTGAGCGTCCCCTTGGTCCTACTCACCGGAATCCTCGGCCTGAGCGCAGTACTGGTCTCGTGGCGCATTAACGTTCGGGTGCGCGAGTTCTTCTTCTGGCTCCTGCTACTGCAGACCTCTGTTATGGGCGTATTCGTGGCTCTGGACATGGTTCTCTTCTTCGTCTTCTGGGAACTGGAGCTGGTGCCCATGTATTTCCTCATCGCCACCTGGGGTACCGGGCGCCGGGAATACTCCGCCATGAAGTTCCTCATCTTCACCTTCCTGGGATCGGCCTTCATGTTCGCCGCCATCCTGGTGGTCTACTTCTCCTTTCCCGAGGCAGAGCGCACCTTCGACATGACAGTATTGGCCCAGCGGGATATGACCGCACTCCTGATCCCGGCGCAACTGGTCTTCGGCGGATTCCTGATTGCCTTCGCGGTGAAGCTGCCTGTGTTCCCCCTGCACACATGGCTTCCCGACGCCCACACCGATGCGCCAACGGCTGTAAGCGTCATGCTGGCCGGCGTCCTGCTGAAGATGGGTGGCTACGGCCTGTTCCGCATCAATGCGAGCATTTTCCCCGACGAGATGGTGGACGCGGCCCCCCTCCTGGCGGGCTTTGCGGTGGTCAACGTGCTCTACGGCGCGTTCATCGTCATGCGGCAGACCGATTTGAAACGCCTGGTGGCCTACAGCAGCATCTCGCACATGGGGTTCGTGCTCCTGGGTCTGGCGTCGATGGGCGCCTCCCGGGACCATCTCAGCACCGTGGGGCTGAACGGCGCCGCCATGCAGCTCTTCACCCATGGGACCATCACAGGACTGCTCTTCGTGGTGGTGGGACTCATCTACGAACGGACGCACACCCGCCACATCCCCGACATGGGCGGATTGGCATCTCGCATGCCACTGATAGGCATCGTTTTCATGCTGGCTGGACTGGCCTCCTTGGGCCTTCCCTTCACCAGCGGCTTCGTAGCGGAGACCCTCGTATTCCTAGGGACATTCCCCGTCTGGAGTTGGGCGACGGGACTGGCGGCCTTCGGATTGGTCCTGGCGACTGGGTACATCCTGTGGATGGCCCAACGCACTTTGTTCGGCCCTCGGCCCGCCCGCTACGATGACCTACCAGACGCTTCACTCGTGGACGTTGCGGCCATGGGCGTACTCCTGGTCCCTGTCTTGGTCGTTGGCGTATACCCCAAGCTCTTGACCGATATCTTCGATTCGAGCATGACCCAAATCATGCTGCGTTTAGGGTAGGCCGCCGTGGGACTGGAAGCCCGAGACATCTATCTTATTACTCCCGAGTTGGGCATCGCCGTCCTCGGCATGCTTATTGTGTTCCTCGACCTCGCGGTGGGCCGGCGCAAGGACCTCCTGCTGGTCTTCGCCTTGGCGGGGCTCCTCGTACCCACGGCCTTCGGCATCCTACTCTGGGAGGACATCGACGGCCTACAGGCCGGTGCCGACGAGGCTTTCCACGGAACTGTAGTGCTGGACAAATTCGCCCTCTTCTTCAAGTTCCTGATCATCGCTATCCTTGCCCTGCTGTTGCTTGCTTCAAGGGAGTACATCTCCCGGTTCCGACGACACCAGGCCGAGTTTATCGGGCTCGTATTCCTGTCAGCCGCTGGGTTAATGACCTTGGCCTCAGCTGCCGACCTCATCACGGTCTACATCGCCTTGGAGCTGGCCGCGCTCCCCGTTGTCGCCCTGGCCGCCTTCCCCGGCTCCGAGGTCCGCTCTATCGAAGCGGGCATAAAATTCCTCCTGCTCTCGGCCATCAGCTCGGCGGTGCTCCTATACGGTTTCGCGTACATTTATGGGGCCACGGGCACGGTTCGTATCTTCAGCCTGGATTCGGCCGTCCCGACCATTGCCACTATGGTCACCGCTACCGATTCCACAATTCCCTTCGGGAGCTACGCGCTGCTGGTGGGAGTGGTGCTGACGGTGGCGGGGTTGGGCTTCAAGCTCTCCATTGTGCCCTTCCAGATGTGGACGCCCGACGTGTACGAGGGCGCGCCGACTCCGGTGGGTGCTTTTCTGGCCGTAGCCAGCAAGGCGGCCGGCTTTGCCATCCTCCTGCGGCTCTTCCACGTGGGCCTGGGTGCGGTAAGCGATGACTGGACATTGCTCTTCGCCATCCTGAGCGCGGTCACCATGACGGTGGGTAACGTTGTGGCGATCGCCCAAAGCAACCTCAAACGCCTTCTCGGCTACAGCGCCATCGCCCACGCGGGATACATGCTCATCGGTGTGGCAGCCGTGGCCGAGACGGGGAGCGAGAACATCGGGCCCAGCGGGCTCATGTTTTACCTTGTGGCCTACGGCGCCATGAACCTGACGGCCTTCTTCGCTATCATGGCCATCACGAGCCGGACCGGAAACGAGCAGATCGATGGTCTGGCCGGAATGGCGAAACGCTCACCGTGGCTGGCAGGGCTTCTCGCCTTCTCTCTGTTATCCCTCATGGGTGTGCCACCAACGGCGGGGTTCATGGGCAAGCTATTTTTATTCAACGCCGCCGTTGACGCAGACCTGGTCTGGCTGGCGGTGATGGGCACCGTGAATAGCGTGGTCTCCGCCTACTACTACGTCAGGATAATACGGGTCATGTATCTGCCAGAAGCGCCCTCCACCGAGCGCTTGGGCATCAGCATACCAGCCTCGATGGCCCTCGCGGTCACGGGCGTTGGTATTCTGTTCTTGGGTATCATGCCTAATGCGTTACTCGATGTCGCACGCACCGCCGCGCGCAGCCTCATCCCCTAGCGAGTCACCCGCTCCGAAGACATCTCGTTCACGGAAAGACACCCTAATCGAAGCATGAAGGTCACAGCCTTCACGAGCCCGCCTTGGCACTCAAAAAGGCGTTCAATAACTCGCTGGCAGCGCGGGCTGGGTCCTCAGCCATTGCTACGGCACCGATGACCGCGATACCGTCGGCACCAGCCTTCGCCACCTCCGCTACATTCAGCTTATCGATGCCCCCGATGGCAATGAGAGGTGGGCCATCGGCGGGAATAATTTCGCGCACGGCTTTGAGCGTCGCCAGGCCCGCTGGACGGGTGTTGACCTTGGAAGAGGTCGAGAACATGGCACCCACGGCTATATAGTCGGCCCTGTCCTGGTAGGAAGCAATGGCCTCGTCCTCCAGGGCATTGGAGGAGCCGACGAGCTGCCACGGCTTCAGGACGGCGCGGGCCATCGGTATGGGCAGGTCGTGCTGCCCGACGTGCACGCCTCCGGCGGCACAGGCCACGGCCAGGTCGGCGTGATCGTTGATAATCAGCACGGCGTCGTAATCGCGGCAAATCTTCAGGAGCCGTTGCGCCGTGGGTAGCGCATCTCCCTTATCCCGGTGCTTGTCCCGGAACTGAATTGCCGTGGCTCCACCCTCCAGGGCCTGGCGGGCCACCTGCAGAAGGTCGCGACCGTTAGTCAGCTCCGGGTCGATGATCACGTAAAGCCCAGTCAGCTTGGCCGCCAACTGATGCCTGGTCCGCTCGCCCACGTACATATTTACCATGGCCCTCGATTAAAACTCCCGAAAACGTTGCTGCCGTGATGGTAGACGGGCTAACCACTTCCAAGCAACTCGCTAGGCGTAATCAGGCTCGTCGCACGTCTACGCCTGGGGGATCCCCCCTACTATGGGCGAGGAAAAGTCGGCGCTAGGCACGAGACTCGGCGAACTCCAGCGGCAGCCGTTGACGGAGCGGAGAGAAAGAGCGGCGGTGTTCGGGGGTCGGCCCAAACCGCTCCAAGGCCTGGAGGTGTATCTGGGACGCGTAGCCCTTGTGGGCGCTGAACCCATACTCCGGGTAACGCTCACTCAGCGTCGTCATATGAGCGTCCCGGTACACCTTGGCCACCACCGAGGCTGCCGCAATAGCCGTGCACAGACCATCGCCATGCACCACGGCCAAACAGGGCCGGTTGTTCCACGAAAGCTGCAAAGCGTCCACCAACAGGTGGTCGGGGGGCTGTGGCAACTGGTCCAAGGCACGCCGCATGGCCAACCGGGTGGCCGTGGCGATGCCCATGCGGTCGATGTCTTGGGCTTCAACCTCCCCTACCGCCCAGGACAGCGCGACCTCCTGAACCAGTAAGTTTGCACGCTGACGCTGGGCCGGACTGAGGGTCTTGCTGTCTCTGATAAGGGGCAAGTCGCGGTGCTGGAGGTCGCTCAGGCTAGGGAGCACCACGGCGGCGGCCACCACTGGTCCAGCCAACGGACCCCGGCCCACCTCATCGATACCGGCAACATGGGAAAAACCCCGCTCCCACAGGCGCCGCTCCTCGGTCTGGGTGGGTAAGACACGGCGCATAGCCACGCGCTATTTACTCCTGTGGGTGTTCCATTAATCCAAAGGACGGTCGATAAAACCGCCACCCAGGAGCGCCTCGCCGTCGTAGAAAACAGCAGCCTGTCCGGGGCTCAACGCGCGCTGCGGCATATCGAAACGAAGAATGGCACGTGCGCCATCCGGCTCCAGAACGGCAGTCACCGGCCTAGCGTTATAACGAATCTTGGCCTTCACGACACGTGGCTCCGAGGGCGGATCCCCCGCGATGTAGCTCACCTGCTCCACCGAAGCCGCGACATGGTAGAGGTCTTGCTCTCTCCCCAGCATCACACGTCGTGTTTTCGGGTCAATCTCCGAAACAAACAACCGCTCGCCGGTGGCGACACCCAATCCACGGCGCTGGCCCACCGTGAAGTTCTCAATGCCCTGGTGCGTTCCCAAAGACGCCCCGTCCGCGGTCACCATCTCTCCTGGCTGGGGCTGGACACGTTCGCGCAAAAACTCCCGGTAGTCCCCGCCGGGAACGAAACATATCTCCTGACTATCCGGCTTGCCAGCCACCGACATGCCCGCCTCGAAGGCCAGCTCGCGAATCTCCTCCTTCGAGTACTCACCCACGGGAAACAGCAGTCGACACAGCAATTCCTGGGAAAGACCAAAGAGCACATAGGACTGGTCTTTGGTCTCATCCACTCCCCTGAGGAGCATACGCTTCTCACTGCCCGTCTCCCGTTGAATGCGAGCGTAGTGTCCTGTCGCAACGTATCCGGCACCAAGGGATTCGGCCCGCCGCATCAGGGAACCGAACTTGATGCGGTCGTTGCAGGCGATGCACGGGTGCGGCGTCCGGCCACGCTGGTATTCAGCGACAAAGTAGTCCATGACGTGGGTGCCGAACTCGCGCTCCACGTTCATCACATAGTGGGGAATGCCGATGATCTGGGCGACTCGCCGAGCGTCCTCCACGTCCTCGACGGAACAGCAACTCTGCTGGATGTGATTAACAGCCCCGGGAGCCTCCGCCCACATCCGCATGGTGATGCCAATCACATCGTAGCCCTGACGGTGCAAGAGCAACGCAGCCACCGACGAATCTACACCGCCGCTCATGGCGACCAAGACCTGGTGGGGATTCAAATTGCTTGGGGTTTGACTCAACATCACAACGTCACGTGAAAACCACCTGTGATTTCTCAGTCTACCGTGCCACTACATACCGTTGGCAACCCGAGCATTGTACTACGCCTACCTATGCCTCCGTCCAGAGGCGGCACTACGCAGGGAGCCGGTGTATGCTTGGGAGACCACCGTGTTTGAAAACCTCACCGATAAACTCACTTCCGTCTTTGGACGCCTAGGCAGCAAGGGCCGTCTGACCGACGACGACCTAGACACGGCGATGCGCGATATACGGCTAGCCCTCCTGGAAGCGGACGTCAACTTCAAGGTTGCCCGCGAGCTAGTCGCGGTCATTCGCGAAAAGGCGATAGGAACCGGAGTGTTGAAGGGCATCTCTCCCGGGCAACAGGTGGTCAAGATCGTTCACGACGAGCTGGCAGCGTTGCTGGGAACAGGTCAGCAGTCGCTCCAACCCAAACCCGCACCGCCCAGCGTGATCTTGCTGGTCGGGCTTCAAGGCTCCGGCAAGACGACCACCGCCTCGAAGCTGGCGCTTCACCTTCGCCGTCAGGGCCACCGCGCGCTGCTAGTGGCCGCCGACCTTCGCAGGCCAGCAGCAGTCCAGCAGCTTGAAACGTTGGGCAAGCAGTTGAACATACCCGTCTATAGCGAGCCAAAGGCGGGCCCTGACGACGGCCCGAAGGTGGCTGCCAGGGGCAAGAGCAAGGCCAAAGACCTCGGCGTCATGTGGTGCATCGTTGACACGGGTGGACGACTCCACCTCGACAAAGGCCTCATGGCTGAACTTGAGCAGATGAAAGAGGACCTGGACCCAGCCGAAACGCTGATGGTGCTTGACGCCATGACAGGCCAGGACGCCGTGAACGCCGCAGCGGCCTTCCATGAGCACGTCGGCCTGAGCGGCCTTATCCTCGCCAAACTGGACGGTGACGCCCGAGGCGGCGCGGCGCTCACCGCCACCCATATCACCGGCGTGCCGGTGATATTCGCCGGGGTGGGCGAAAAGGCCGACGCCTTGGAACCCTTTCACCCTGAGCGCATGGCCTCACGTATTCTGGGTATGGGCGATGTGCTCACGCTGGTGGAGAAGGCCCAGGAGCAGATCGAGGAGGACGAAGCCCAGGAGATGCAGCGCAAGTTGCGCCGTGCCCAGTTCGATCTGAGCGATTTCCTCACCCAGCTCAAGGCCATCAAGCGCATGGGTCCGATATCGTCGCTCATGGACATGCTTCCCCAGGCGTTCCGCTCCAAGCTGCCCACTCAACAGGCCGACGACGGCCAGCTCGGGCGCATCGAAGCCATCATCTCCTCCATGACCCTGTGGGAACGCAGGAACCCTGACAAGATCACGGGCAGCCGCCGCAGCCGCGTGGCACTGGGAAGCGGCACCACTCCCACCGACGTCAACCAACTTCTGAATCAGTTCAAACAAATGCAAAAGCTCATGAAGCAGATGGCCGGGGGCAAGCGGGGCAACATGGCAGGCATGGGCCTGCCGAAAATATAGCCGCTCAGGAGGTGGGGGCCGATGCGCGCTGCTGGCGAAGGTAGGCGAAGAGGGGTCACACCATCATGCGACCCAACACTCGAAATCGATCTAGTCCCCGCATGGTCGGCTACTCGTTGACAAATTCCTTCATGGCTTCCAAATCCGGCGCCTTGGGCATGCACTCACCCCCAAAAGAGCTTATCCTCGGTAGCAGCAACGGTTGCCATACACCCAGATACTTATCATCACGCAGCGAGGACTGTCCACATTGGCCTACAACGAACCCCGACTAGAAGACCAACCGAAGCCCTTCGACCGACTCCTCTCGGACACCTTTCGACTTTACCGGAAGGGATTCCGCCCTTTTTTCACCATCGTCGTCACCGCCTCGCTAGTGGCAAACACCATAGGCCTCCTCTGGGGGCCCTCAGGCGCAGTCTTCGCTATCCTTTGGAGCTTCATCCCGCTGGTACCTTTACTAATTGCAAATGTGGCCTCCATCACCGTGGCCTGGCAGGTGCGGAGCGACCAGCCGCCTTCCCTCAAAACAGCCGTTGGAGTAGCCTTTAACCTTGCTCCCCGGTACATAGGCGCAAGCTTCCTCATCATTACGATCCTCTTCGTCTTAATCGCGCCCCTTACGTTCCTGGCGGAAGCCACAGGCATCGTCTTCCTCGCCCTGCCTTCAGGAGCAATCGCGGTGTTCCTGCTCACCCGGTGGGCATTCTTCGGCCCCATTCTGGTGGTGGAGTCCACCAGCATCTCCGGTGCGTTGAACGGCAGTTGGCTGTTGGTCCGGGGGCGCACTTGGCGCACCTTGGGCATGCTTTTCAGCATCAGCCTTGCCGTGCTTTTTTCCAGCACCGTGCTGATGGCCCTCTTAGGGCCCAATGCAAGCGTTCCCGCCATCATCATTCTCGCCTCAGTGGCGCAAGCGATAACCCTTCCCGTGGCAACAGTCTTCCTGGTACTCCTCTACGAGGACTACCGCAGCCTGGAAGCCTCACCCCTGCCCTCGGAGCCTTCTCCTCCCGATCCATAGGGAGCCCCCCCCGATACTAATCGGCACAAAACAGCCCCACCATAGTGCGGGGCTGTTTTACACGTATGTATGGGGCAGGCCTATTCGAGGAAGTCACGCAGCTTCTTGGAACGGCTGGGGTGGCGCAGCTTTCGCAGCGCTTTCGCTTCGATCTGACGAATACGCTCCCGGGTGACACCAAAGTCCCGGCCAACCTCTTCCAGGGTCCGGCTCCGTCCGTCCTCCAAACCGAACCGGAGCTGCAACACACGCCGCTCTCGGTCGCTGAGGGTATCCAAGACTCCCGCCATCTGATCCCGAAGGATTTGGAAAGTGGCCGCGTCGGCAGGGGCGGGGGCACTCTTGTCTTCGATAAAGTCGCCCAGGTGGGAATCCTCTTCCTCACCGATGGGCGTCTCCAGGGAAACGGGTTCCTGCGAAACCTTGAGGATTTCGCGCACCCGTTCCGCAGTGACCTCCATGCCGTCGGCAATCTCCTGGGTGGTGGGCTCACGCCCATACTCCTGGACCAGCCGACGGCTGACCCGCATCAGCTTATTGATGGTCTCCACCATGTGGACCGGAATGCGAATGGTCCGGGCTTGGTCGGCAATGGCCCGGGTAATAGCCTGCCGAATCCACCAGGTTGCATAGGTGGAAAACTTATACCCTCGGCGGTAGTCAAATTTCTCCACCGCGCGAATGAGCCCGATATTACCTTCCTGAATCAGGTCCAAAAGCGACATTCCCCGGCCGATGTACTTCTTGGCGACGCTCACCACCAACCGAAGATTGGCCTCAGCCAGATGCTTCTGCGCCTTGTTGCCAGCCTTCCTCAGCTCGTTGATGTGGCTACGCGACACCAATTCGAGGGATTCCAGCCTCACGCTAATGTCCGCGTCGTCCAGCACGTCCTTCAGGTCACGGATAAGCACATCAGGACCCAAAGCCTCGATGGCCTCCGGCGGCAGCAGCCGGCTGTCCAACGACAGCTGGACAATGGCAGGCCCAACCTTTTCCGGCTCAAGGCCAAGTTCCGGCGCCAGCGCTTCCATCCTTTCAATGTCCAGCATGCCATCAACAGACGCTCGCATCTTCTCGTCGTAAACGAGCGTAGAGAGCGTTATCTTTGTGTCCAGCTCCGCCTCGGCCACCAGGACATCGATGAGAGGTATGGCTTCGGAGATGCGTTCAACCATCTTTCGGATGACATCGGTGGCGCGAACTGGCCGACTGGCAGCGTCGGCCAGTTCATTTTCCCTCTTTTCGAGGTGCTTACTGCCAACGATCTGCTTCGCCAGGCGCCGTTCATCAGCTGCGGTGAGCAGCGTGACTCGGCCAATTTCCCGGAGGTACATACGTACCGGGTCATCAATAAGGTCAGCGCTCTCCACTTCGTCCGGCTCCGATTCGCGCTCTTTCCCTACTCCAGCGACACCCGGCTTGGCTGCCTCGATGAGCTTGACAGCCGAGGGGGCCAAGATGATGTCATCAGCCTGCGATCCTCCGGCGGCGGCAGCGGCGCCCGGCACCGAGCCAGCATTTCCCGCTGGGTTTTCTTCGGTCTTTTTTTCTACCTGAGTCATACACACCTCTATTCTCAACCAACCTAACCGCTAAGGGTCTGCGCGCCCGAAGATCTCCTTCAGCCGCAGGTTCACCTCCGTGATGCGGTCGTCTTCTATGCCCACCGAACCACCCGGCACCGCCTGGGCCAGCACCGCCTCTTCCTGGGCCTTGAGCTCCCGAAGATACCGCTCTTCCAACCGACGGATACAGCCGTCGAAGTCCGCATCCCGCTGTGACTTGTCGGACGGAGGAAGGTCACAGCCTGCTATACGCTCAAAATGATTCCAAATCTCCTCCGGAGGCTTGACACTGTCAAGTCCCATTATACCCCCATCTTGGATCGCCCTCAACAGCGCCCGGTTTTCCGAGCGAAGGAAGTGTTCCTCGACCACTTCCGCACACCGCACCAGCAGATCGTCGTGTTGCAGCATGAGGGAGAGGACGCGCTCCTCGAGAGGATCGCCCTCCACCTGCCGAAATGCCGAAACAACCACCTGGGAGGTCTCCAAAGCACCACCAGCCTGGCGTTTCGAGCGCTGGGCTGGTTTGGGACGCCCAACGCTGGCTTCCAACGTGGATACCGTTACCTGTAGTAGGGCGGCCAGCCGCTGAAAGTATCGGTCTTGGTCGTAGGGATTCCGCATGGCTGCTATTAGCGGAAAGAGACGCTGGGCCAGTTCCGCCTTTCCTGCGCTGCTCTCCAGATCTGTCCGACGCGACAGTGCATCGAACAAATATTCCACCACCGGTTGGGCCTGGTCCAACAGAATCCGCCATTGCCCAGGATCCTGACGTATCAGGTCGTCAGGATCCTTACCCAGGGGAAGTAGCGCAATGCGTAAGGACTGAAGCTCGTCGGGCCGTTGATAAAGGCCGCCACGACGCCCTGAGGCCGCAAACTGGCCAAAGACGTTCCAGGAGCCCTCTAGACTGCGGAGGGTGGCCTCCTGTCCCGCATTATCCGGGTCCAGGGCCAGGACGAAGGCCTTGGCATGCTGTTTGAGCAATGCCACCTGCTGCTCCGTCAGCGCTGTGCCCATTGATGCAACGACGTTCTGATAGCCGTGCTCATGGGCGGCTATAACGTCCATATAGCCCTCGACCACCACAGCGAGCCCCTCCTTGGCGATGCTCTCCTTTGCCTGGCTCATAGCGTAGAGCAAGCTTCTCTTATCGAAGAGCGCCGTTTGAGGGGTATTGAGGTACTTGGGGTTGCTTTCGTCCAACGCCCGGCCCGCAAAACCGACGATGTTGCCATCCCTGTCCCGGATGGTAAACATCAGCCTCCCGCGGAACATGTCCCGAACGGTGCCTGTTTCGGGCGACGTCACCAATCCCGCCTCTCTCACCTGTTCCTGGGTTATGCCCAGGGATTGCATGTGCCGGAGCAACTCGTCGCCCGTGCTGGGGCTATAGCCAAGGCCGAAGCGAAGGACGGACTCATCGCTGACTCCCCGCTTGGCCAGATAGTCCCGCGCCAAAAGACCCCGCTCCGCAGCCAGGGCATCTTGGAAAAAGCGCAGGGCCTGGTCATTGACCGCCAGCAGCGGGTGCTTGGACCGTCCCTGTTCTCGGCGGTGTTCCGGTATCGAAACGCCCGCCCGCTGGGCCAACGTCCTCAACGCTCCCGTGAACTCCACGTTATCGGCCTTCATGACGAAGGAAAAGAGGTCGCCACCCGTGGCGCACGCGCCGAAACAACGCCACGTCTGCCGTTCAGGAAAGACTACAAACGAGGGAGAGCGCTCCTGGTGGAAGGGACAACGGGCCGTGAAATTGCGTCCCGACTGCTTTAACTCCGGTACGTACTGGGCGACCACGTCCACGATATCGAGACGGGCCTTGATGTCGTCAGAGAGGGCCATGAAGGGAGCTCCGTTCCGTACCGCGCCAACGCCGGAAGCAATCTATCTATTCTAGGGTACGCTTCGGGGTAAACCGCAAGGGCTACCCAGTCTTTTTCCAAGCCTTCTCCGTACCCATGTACGGTGCCCCTCACGCTGATTGCGACACACTCGCCTCTCGCCAAAGGGTGGCCCGCTCCTCGACGGAGAGATTCGCTAGCTCCAAGCCTTGTTCCCGCGCCAAGCGCTCAGCCCCAGCCACACGCTGATAGAAGCACCGGTTAATCGAGCGCAATGCCTCCTCTGCCTCAACGTCCTCGGCCCGAGCAGCGTTAACAAGGTTGAAAAGCTGCTCCCCGTAACCCAGCTGGGACATGTCTTCCCACCGAAAGCCGGCCCGCTGCGTTCGCGACTGCACGGCCTGGGCGTAAGCCAGCGCCGGCATGGTCTTGGGCACTCCGTCTAGCATAGAGCGCTCCTGCTGGCCCTTCCACTGCCGTTCCTCTCCCTTGATGGCATCCCAGCGCGTCTTCACCTCTTCGGCCGTCGCCGCCACCTCATCGCCGAAGACATGAGGGTGGCGGCGCACCAGCTTATCGTTAGCGTAACGGGCCACGTCCGATATGGTGAAGGTCCCCGCACCAGCGCCTATCTGCGCATGGAAAACCACCTGGATGAGCAAGTCGCCCAACTCCTCCACCATATCAGGCACACTGCCTGAGCCCAAAGCCTCCATAGCCTCATAGCTCTCTTCGAGCATAGTGTGCTGCAACGAGGCGTGGGTCTGCTCCAGGTCCCATGGGCAGCCCCCTCCAGGATCCCGGAGACGCCGCATGGTTTCCAATAACACGCTGAACTCAGTCTGGGAGTTGGTCGTGGATGACGCTGGCATACTGCACACTCCTGTGGATGTCGCGCTATTATATGATGTAGGGAGCATTGAATAATCGTGAGCCCTTTACTGCTGGATAGACAACCTCGGTTGAAGACGGACCTGCGGGCGGGTGGGCTGGCGCTACGGGTGGCCGGAGTATTGGCAGCGGTCGCCATGGCTGCACTGTTGATCACCACCACCGTGCGCATCGCGGCCAACAGCCTGTGGCTGTACGACGCGCTCTTCGAGCGGCACCAAGTATCGGAGCGTACAGGTATCACGCCGGAGGGGCTTCGCCAGGTAGGCAGCGACATTCAAAACTACCTTGCCAACGGTTTGGGGCCCCTTCAGGTGGAGACTGAGGTCTACGGACACAACCGCTCTCTGTTCAATGAACGAGAGGTAATCCACATGGCCGACGTGAAGGGCCTCTTCGATATCACGTCGCGGGTCCAGGCAGGGTCTGCGCTCTTCCTGTTAACCGTTGCGCTGCTCACGATAGCGCAGCTCCGCACAGGTGCGGGGCCTGTCATCGCCCGGTGGGTCCGCAACAGCGCGCTGTTAACCTTCATCTCCGTGGTAGCAGTGGGAGCCGTGAGCGTCGTGGCCTTCGACCCGCTTTTTACCCTGTTTCACGAGCTGGCCTTCCGAAATGACTTTTGGCAGCTTAACTCAAGGACTGATTTGCTGGTGGCCATCTTTCCCTTCGGGTTCTGGGGCGACATGACGCTGCTCATCGGCCTAGGTGCTGTGGCAGAAGCGATAGCCATCTTCGCCATTGCAAACTGGGCTCTCCGGTGTTTGACAAGCAAGTCGCCCGCTCAATCGGCGCGGCAGCGGTAACCGACGCTCCAGATAGTATCGATAAAGGTGTGGGTCGTATCTTCGATTTTGCTACGCAACCGCCGGATATGGACATCCACGGTGCGGGTTCCACCGAAATATTCGTAGCCCCACACCTGTTCAAGCAACGCCTCGCGGCTAAAGACGCGGCCAGGATTGCTGGCCAAGAGCTTCAGCATCTCGTACTCCTTGAAGGTGAGCAACGCCGACTTTCCAGCCACGAACACGTCGTAGCTATTGGTGTCCATCACCAAATCACCTACTCGTATAACCCCCGGCTTATCGACGGGCGCAACTCGGCGTTGACTAGTAGCGTGCCGGACCCTGGAGGTGAGCTCTCCCGGGACCGAGGGACAGATGATGAAGTCCACGATGCCCTCACCAATTTCCATGTGGGCAAGCTGCTGAGGAGCCAGTACCGCTAAGACGGGTAATCCTTCCCAGGGCAAACGCTCCATAAGCGCCCCGGCGCCCTCCATACCGACCTCTGTCAGATCAAGCAAGACGGCATCAGCATCGCCAGGGTTGAGGGCCGTAGGTCCCGACTCTCCCCCGCGGAGCACCCGATAGCCGATGCCCTCCTCCGCGAGGAGTTGAAGCACTTGCTCTCCCGGCGCGCCAGCAGGAGCCACCAGGCCCAGCGTCATCGCCACGGCGCTTCCGGAGGCCTGAGTGGCATTACGGAAGGAACGCTTGCCACCTACCATTGAATCTTCTTCTCAACCTTTTCCGCTATATCGGCGTACTCGTGGGTCCACAGCCCGGTGCTCAGGTACTTCCAGCCGCCATCAGCGAAAAGACAGACCACGTTGCCGGAATCGAGCCGCTGAGCCACACGCAAGGCAGCAGCCAGCACCGCTCCGGAGGACACTCCGGCAAATATCCCCTCATTCTTCAACAACGCAGCCGTCATCTTAAAACTCTGCTCGCCACTCACCATGATGCGGCCGTCCAAGAGGTCCAGGTCCAATATGGGCGGAATAAACCCCTCTTCGAGGCTACGCAAACCCTGAACCCTATCGTCAGGCTGGGGTACCGCCGCAATAACGGTTATTGCGGGATTATGTTCCTTGAGTCGCCGTCCGGTACCCATGAGGGTTCCACCCGTCCCAAGACCAGCCACGAAGTGGGTCACCTCGGGCAGGTCCCTGATAATCTCGGCGCCGGTCGTCTCATAGTGGGCGCCGGGATTGGCCTCATTGCCGTATTGATACAACATTACATAGCGGTTGTTCTGGGCAGCCATAGTCTGAGCGACGGCTATCGCGCCGTTGGTCCCCAACTCTGCGGGGGAAAACTCCACCTCGGCCCCAAAGGCTGCCAGCAGCTCTAAGCGCTCAGGCCCGACGTTTTCGGGCATGACCACCTTGAGGCGGTAACCCTTGCGCTGCGTCACCATTGCCAAGGAAATCCCAGTATTACCGCTGGTCGGCTCGAGGAGCACCTTGTCTTTAGACAGCAGGCCCTCCGCCTCCGCCCGCATTACCATTGCGCGGGCGATACGGTCTTTCACGCTACCAGTGGGGTTGTTCCCCTCCAGCTTGGCAAACAGCCGAACACTGCCCTTGGGGCTGAAGGAGGGCATCTCCACCAGCGGCGTGTTCCCAATGGCGTCAATAAGGTCCTTGTACAGCATGCCGATGGGCCGGACTTTAGGTGCCGACCACCGCTCCCTCCGTGCCATGGGCCGGAGCAAGGCCACAGAACACCTCGTAGTCGATCAGCTCGGTTACGGTAGGATGGTCGCCACACAGGGGACACTCAGGGTTTTGGTGCGTCCTCACCATTCGGAACTCCATGCTCAGCGCGTCCACCAAAAGCAGCCGGCCCACCAGGGGCTCGCCAATGCTCAGCAGCACCTTGACAACTTCCGTTGCCTGAATACTACCAATGGTACCGGTGAGAGCTCCCAACACTCCGGCTTCGGCACAGTTAGGGACCATGCCTGGGGGAGGGGGCGTGGGGAAGAGACAGCGATAGCAGCCACTCCCCGGGATGTACGTACTCACCTGGCCGTCGAAAATCAAGATGCTCCCGTCCACCAGCGGCTTCCCACTGAGGTAGGCTGCGTCGTTCACCAAATAGCGCGTGGCGAAGTTATCCGCCCCGTTCACGATAACATCGTAGCCTTCCATCAGTTCCATGGCGTTTTCAGCAGTGATGGGCACCTCATGCGTCACCACCTGCACATTCGGGTTGTAGCGCCGCAACGTATCCTTAGCTGAGTCCACCTTTGGCCAGCCAACGGTCTCAGAGTTGTGCAGCACTTGCCGTTGCAGATTACTCAAGTCAACGGTATCAAAGTCCACGATACCCAAGGTTCCGATGCCAGCCAGAGCCAAGTAGATGGCGACGGGCCCACCCAGACCACCGACGCCAATAATGAGCACCTTGGAGCCCATAAGGTTGCGTTGGCCCCTACTCCCAATTTGCGGCATGATGATATGCCTGCTGTAGCGTTGTACCTGCTCGGCGCTTAGTTGCGGTGCCTCGGTCATTAGCTTCTCCTCTGCTATCTACAGTTATGCGATAGCCCTTCTTCTTGAGACCTCACGCCATCGTTGGATTGAGGCACGAGAATGTGGGTTCTTGACGGAACGAAAAACGGAAAGACCTCTGCCTATGATACCAGCCGGATATTGGGAAGCCAATTAAGCCGATACACTTCTCTACTATCCCTCTTTTCACCTCTCGCTGCCAACCCTGTCCCACGCCCAGTGGCGGCTCCGCAGAGCCTTTGCTATCATGGGGGTCTCAATTCTTCCGGCGTTACGACGCTGGTCTTCGAACTCAGGAGCAGCTATGACCACCCAGCCTATAACGCTGGACGTGCAGGAACGGACGATTTTTGGAAAGAAGTTAGGAGCTCTTCGGCGCTCCGGTATTACTCCCCTGCACATTTATGGGGGAGGGGCTCCCTCGCTCAGCCTACAAGTGGAAACCTCTACGCTAATCCAAACTCTAGCGCAAGTAGGCCGCACTAGGCCGCTGACAATTCGGGCTGGCGGCGATGAGCATTTTGTCATGGTTCGTGAAGTCCAGTTTCACCCCGTTACCGACCGACTGCTCCACGTTGACCTCATCCAGATATCCCAGACACAGCTGGTCCAGGCCACTGTGCCCATCGTCTTTGAGGGTGAAGCCCCCGGCGCCCGGTCCTCTGACGCAATGTTAGTTCAGGACCTCCACGAGGTTCAGGTCGAAGCGCTTCCCCTCGACCTCCCAACGTCCTTCCGCGTGGACATCTCTATCCTGGCCAACGTCGATTCGTCGATTCATGTAAGGGACCTGGAGCTGCCCTCTAAGGTGACGCTTGTCACGGATGCGGAACAGAGAATCGCCGCGGTGGTCCCAACGCGGACCGCCGACACTTCGGAGAAGACCAATGAAGAGGAAGACGTTTAAGAACCTTTCGTCAGGACGGCAGCCTCGCGTCGAGAAACTCCTGGTTGCCTCGAATAAATTCCGTGGCTGCGACCGTCTTTCGGCCTTCCTGCTTTACCTGGTGCAAGACCAGAAGCCCGTTCAGCGTTGCCACTCCCACCAGTGGTGGGTCCATACCTATCTGAACAACCGTTCCCGGCAGCGCAAGGGTATCTGCCGTCATGGCATGGGCCTCTAAGACCTGGAGACGCTTGCCGTTCCACCGAGTGGCGCTCCCAGGCCACGGGTCATGGGCGCGAACTTCCCTCTCCAATTGCACCGCGGCCTTGAACCAGTCCAGCTCCCCTTGTTCCTTCTTCATCTTCCGGGAGATGCTTACCCCTTCTTTAGCCTGAGGCGCTGGCGTTATGCGGCCCGCCACGTACTCCGGGAGCACCTCCTTAAGCAGTTCGGCACCCAGCACGAACAACTGCTCCGTAAGCTGGCCTGAGCGATTCGTAGGCCATAGTCTCTGCTCCCGCTGGCCGAGAAGCGGCCCCGTGTCCAGACCACGGTCCATAATCATCAGCGTTACCCCGGTCATCTCATCACCAGCCAAAATGGCCGCTGCCACCGGGCTAGCACCCCGGTGCCGTGGGAGAAGCGAAGGGTGTACGTTCAAGCAGCCCCAGCGTGGAAGATCGAGTACCTCAGGTGGCAGTAGCTCGCCGTAAGCAGCTAGCACAATAAGGTCTGGGGCAAGGCTGCGCAGTTCGTCAAAGGTCTGTTCGTCACGGAGGGAAGCAGGCTGAAAAACTGGGAACCCCTGCTCCAGCGCGTACCGCTTGACGGGGGTTGGCTCAACGTGCCGACCCCGACCAGCCTGCTGGTCGGAGGCGGTGTACACACCTACCAAATCCCAACCCAGCTCCCGTACCGAATCGAGCACCGGGACCACAGCGATGGGACTTCCCATAAACACCACACGAAGCCTTGTCATGACAAGATGATAGCATTTCCCCTGATGCTACCCAGAATGGTCGCCTATCTGCTTAGGGGCTTCTAGATAGCGCCTCCGGACCCCCTTCGGAATACCTGGGACAATCCTTTTAAAATAGGTCTCCTCCCCCCTTGCGTCCTACGGAGAAGGGTCTGATAGAGTTCGATTTCGTTGGCTTTTAAAGGCGTTCCTTGGTAGAACAGTCAACACCGTTTTGTCCAGTCCTGTTGGCGCGGGACAGCTGCTTTCTTACTGATCCAAATCGCTAACTTTATCGCGGTGAAACGAGGAATGTTTCGCATGGTTAGTCATACCCTTAAACCAACCGCTCCTCAGCTATGGGAGGCTGCCCTGGGGAGGCTGCAGGTTCAGATTACCCGGCCCACTTTCGACACGTGGTTGAGAGATACGACGGCCCTCTCCATGAGCGACAGCCAGTTAGTCATCGGTGTTCCAACAACCTTTGCAGCAGAGTGGTTGGAGCTTCGGCTATATCAGCTTATCGATGCTGCAGTGGCCAGTGTCTCCCATCAACGGCTGGAAATCTCATTCCAAGTACGCGGTGCCACCTCAGCCATACCAGTCGAGGCCTCCTCCCCCCTCCTGACACCTCCCGAAGCCGCACCGATGCGGCAGGTGCCAGCCTCTCCCTCCCCATCGCCTCTCAACCGACGTTACACATTCGATTCCTTCGTCGTCGATGCAACGAATCAACTTGCCTATGCTGCATGCCACGCCGTTGCCGACCGGCCCGGCGATACTTATAACCCCCTCTTTATCTACTCTGGTGCAGGATTGGGCAAGACTCATTTGCTTCACGCGATCGCCCACGAAGTGCGAGCCCATGAAAGAACAGCCCTCTACATCACCGCCGAGGAGTTCACCAACGATTTCATCGCCGCTATTCAGGACAGAAAGACAACTGCTTTCCGGGACCGTTACCAAGCCCCTGATGTTTTACTTGTGGACGACATTCAATTCATCAGCGGAAAGGAAAGAACACAGGAAGGCTTTTTCCATACTTTCAACGCTTTGCACAACGCTAACCGCCAAATCGTTCTTGCCTCTGACCGTGATCCCTCAGCACTCGCCCTTTTAGAGGATCGCCTCCGGTCACGGTTCGAATGGGGGTTAGTCGCCGATATCCAAGCCCCGAGCCGTGAACTCCGCCATGCTATCCTGCAAAGACGGGCAACCGAAACCCAAGTCCCCATACCCCAAGATGCCCTCACCACGCTCTCTGAACTCCCCTTGACCAACATCCGCCAGGTAGAGGGTATCTTGAACCGAGTCGGGGCCCTCGCCCATTTCACTGGGCTACCCGTAACCACCCACCTAGTCCAGCAGGTTCTCCACCAGTACCAGACCCCTACTGTCAACAGCAAGCCCTCAGCTGAAACCATTATCGCCGTCGTCGCCGAGGCCCACGGGCTGACTCCCAAGATACTCGCCAGCACTCGGCGGGACCGTCAGACGGCCGACGCGCGTCATACTGCTATGTTCCTTCTTTCCGAAATCCTCCAGCTCCCCACTGAGGAGATAGGCCACCTTTTCGGGAACCGCGACCGGACCACCGCCATCTACTCCATTCGCAAGATTAAAGATAGAATTACCAACAACCCGGCCAAAGCCACTGAGCTCAACAAACTGAAACAAGCCCTCCTTCAATCCAAACTGTGAATAACATCCTTACCCCTTACTTCCCTCCACCGCATTACTATTTGACGTAGGTGTTTTTATTAACATTTTTTCGTTTATAAAGAATCTATTATTATGAGAGGGAGTTATAAGAAGAAGGAAGTAACTTAAATCTTCTATGTTAGATAAGAAAAGAATTACGGTTATTGCCGGTACAGGGGGAAGGGGAGCTATCTCTTTTATCCATGAACGCAGCCGTCCTCTGGGTGGACCCGATGGAGGGAATGGTGGTATGGGCGGTTCAGTGAACATCGTTGCCCGTTCTCGACTTCGTTCACTTGCTGAGTTTGAACGGATTAGCCGGATTGCTGCAGAACCTGGTGCTGGCGGCGGCGGCGGTGAGCGCACTGGAAAGTCAGGGGGAGGGAAATCTCTTGAGGTGCCAGTGGGAACGGTTATTTGGCAACTAACTGAGGATGGGGGGCAGAAGTGGTTGGGGGATCTTACGGTGGCTG
>Ga0302123_10000030_pt1 | contig 99114 bp, 73 predicted proteins | sample CB21_321_MG_FD_203109 | JGI IMG/M metagenome (GOLD analysis project Ga0302123, IMG submission 203109) | Marine microbial communities from Western Arctic Ocean, Canada - CB21_32.1 | ecosystem: Environmental > Aquatic > Marine > Oceanic | place: Canada: Western Arctic Ocean | collected 2017-09-28 | reverse complement strand
ACCTGACGAATTCGAAGAAGAACACCGCACTAAACTCGCCGTCTAAATTCTATTTCCGGTGTCCACTTTCATTGGTCTATCGCACGGAAATGATCGATTCACTTACGACAGGATTGGACGCGGAACTCTCGATATCCCGGCGGCAATTGTCAGCATCATTGGAGCAATTCAGCCGGGGCCACTCTTCGAGTATCTCCGCAAGCTGGCAGCCGGCGGCGCGGGCGATGATGGACTGATTCAGCGGTTTCAACTTGCTGTCTGGCCCGACTGCCCAAAGACCTGGCGCAACGTCGATCGATTTCCTGACAGCGAAGCGAAACGGCGAGCGTGTGAAACGTTCGAACGACTCGACCGTATGCAGCCGGTCGAACTTGCCGCGGAACTCGACGAACACGAACCCGTGCCGTTCCTGCGATTCGACGACGATGCTCAGAAGTTGTTCGATGCATGGCGTGAGCGACTGGAGCCGCGTCTGCGGTCCGGCAATGAGCACCCGGCAGTCGAATCGCATCTGGCGAAGTACCGGTCGCTGATCCCGTCTCTGGCCTTGCTGATTCACCTGGCGGACGAAGCCGACGGGGGACCGGTGACGGTTGCTGCACTGGAAAAAGCAATCGGCTGGGGCGTGTATCTCGAAACGCACGCGCGAAGAATCTACGGAGCACTGTCGCAACGCTCGACAGGAGCTGCGCGAACACTGGCCGGGAAGATTCTGGACGGTTCGGTGAACGACGGCTTCTCGCTGCGAGAAGTGTACCGAATGGGCTGGTCCGGGCTTTCCGACCGCGCGGATGCCACTGCCGCCGCGGACGTTCTGCAGGATCACGACTGGCTGATGCCGGAAACGCTCGACACTGGTGGGGCACCGAAGACCGTCTATCGGATCAACCCGCGAGTCTTCACGGACATGCGAGGGACGCACTGACAAAACTGACAGAAGAGGCTTTTGTCAGTTCTGTCAGTTCACTTCTACCGGGAATCCCGTGCCACAAACCCAAACCGGGTTTGCGCATTGCGGGGCACGGAGCTATCCTGGGGCTGCATTGAATCGCAGCAGACTGAAAAACAACCCGGTGGGCACGGTCTTTGGGCGGTCCCGGATTCATGCCACCGGGATATCCGATCAATTCATCGAAGGGGATTTCCATCATGGCGAGCATCACCCGCGAACCGAACGGAAAGAAGAGCATTCAATTCGTGGCTCCAGACGGAAAGAAACGACCAAGAATCCGACTCGGCAAAGTGCCGATGCGCACGGCAGAAGCCATCAAAGTAAAGATTGAGTTACTGGTCACAGCGAAGATCGCTGGACACGCAACAGACGATGAAACCGCCCGATGGGTCTCCGGACTCGATCAGGTGATGGCCAACAAACTGGCGAGTGTCGGTCTTATACCGAAACGTGAGTATGTGACGCTGCACGCGTTCGTGTCTGAGTACGTTTCGTCCCGCACCGATGTTGAACCAGAAACGGCACGAGCATGGCGACAGGTCATGAGGCGGCTCGTAAAGGAATTCGGCACAGACTGCGTGTTGAAGAACATCACCAGGACTGAAGCGGCGGAATGGCGTCAGAGTCTGGTCAACGAAGGGCTGGCCGATGCCACCGTTAGAAAATACACGGGATATGCGAAGCACTTCTTCGGAGTTGCGGTTGAGCGTGATCTACTGAACCTGAGTCCCTTTTCCGGTCTCGTTTCCGGATCAGTCGGCAACGATGAGCGTCAGCGGGAAGTGACGCGGGGAGAAACACAACGGTTGATCGACGAGTGCCCGAACGCCGACATGCGGTTGATCGTCGCGCTGAGTCGATACGGTGGACTTCGCTGCCCGTCTGAGCACCTCGAATTGCTTTGGGCCGATATCGACTGGGCCGGGGGAACGATGACCGTCCGCAGCCCAAAGACCCGTAAGCAGGGCAAGCCGAGCCGTCAGGTGCCCATCTTCGATGAACTGCGACCATTTCTGGAAGACTGCTGGGATCTGGCCAAATCCGGATCCGAGTACGTCCTGACGAAGTATCGCAGCAAGAATGGAGCGTACATTCGCAAACGGCTCGACATCTTGATTGAACGGGCCGGGCTGACACGATGGCCCCGTATCACGCACAATCTCAGAGCCAGCCGACAGACCGAATTGGAGCGGAACAATCCGACGCACGTTGTGTGTGCGATCATGGGAAACACTCCGGCGGTCGCCAACAGGCACTATCTCCAAGTGTCGAAGGACGACCTTTTGAAGGCTGCCGGAAAAGCGGCGCATAATCCGGCGCAGTACAGTGCGTGTTCAGGTCGTATTGAGCCGCAAACTGAATCTGAGCAGCTCAGCAGAGAATTGCCCGAACCCTCGACTGTGCCACTTGTTGCGACACAGTGCGAGGGTATACCGGGGAGCGGTCAAACCCGCTCAGCGGGAGTGGATGGGAATCGAACCCACCTGGCCCCTTTTCAGGGGTCACACCGGGTTTGAAGCCCGGGGCGGTCACCAGATCCGCGTACACTCCCGAAATGACGGATGAAAACACACGAAATCATCCTTCATCCCTCCGCCTTCATCCTTGCCCTAAGCGATCCACCAGTTGATGTAGCGGTTCACACAGTTCTCGACAAGCGGGATCGCACAGGCCAGACGCAGTGGTGCGTAAATGATTCGGATCAGAGGCGAAGCTCCAAAGTTCTCTGCCTCGTACCACTGCCAGAACATCGGACCGATCGAAAGCACGTACAACACGATCACAATCGCAACCTGGGTGCGGATACGAATCCGATAACGCCCGGCGGGCCGATTTGTCCGCTCGGCCGTCATGCCAGTCGCCTCTGGTTGCGGATGGTCGCCCAAGCCGAACTCCAAACATGTCGGTGCGCCCGCGGCGCTGATACGTACTTGCCCGGTTCGATCCTGCCGAAGCGCCAGAGGCGTTCACTCACGCAGGCCCAGCCAACGATTTGTTAAGACGCCGGGGCCACTGATTCTACATCGAATTCCTGCCGACCACAGTGAAGACATGTCTTGCCCTGCCGGCAGCCGGCAGCGGTCTGGTCCCCAGGCTACTATTGTCGGTACAACGGTTGGGCAGGGAATCTGGATATGGCATCGAGCCCCTGGCTCAAACGGCACGAGCGACCGGGGGCGATTTCGGAACCCCAATGCCTCACGAGAGCGGAAAAGAGGCTGATAGCTCCTCGTTCACATTCGGCGATGGTTCTATGACTGCAGTTGGAATCTTACATGGCCACGCGTCGTGAACTCAGTCCGTCCGCCGTGGCGCTCTTCACTCGACTGGCGGCAGTGGGGTGTATCCTCTTGTTCGCATATCTGACTCTGGCGCTCCATGCGCTGTGGCCGGCGTCGTTTCGATTGTTGTACTGGATACCAGTCGTGATTTGTTTCGCTGTCGTCTGCATGACTTTTTTCAGACGCTGGCCAGGCCCCTCCACGGCGATGCCGACATTGCTGGTCACCCGAATCATGCTGGGGACGTGGTCTGTGTTGATTTCGTTTCTCTCAGCCGACTGCCTCTATGGGCTCTATTACAACCGGTCTGTCGTCCCGATGCGGGGAGATGTGTCTCACAATTCGCGGCCGGAGATTTCCTGCCTGGAATTCAATGCAGGCCTGCCCCAACTGATGCGGAATAACGTCACCTGGTACAAGCCGGGCTTCTCCTGCAGTGCGACTGTCTTCGGTGATCTGTGTACATCCCGCGATCTAGCCTCAGAGTCGATTCGCGACAACGTCTGCGAATTCAGAGTGTACGACATCGACATTGACGAATTCGGATTCCGCAACTCTCTCCCCCAGTCCGATGCGAGAATGGTGCTTCTGGGTGACTCGTTCGCATTCGGTGCGAACATCCAATCGAGTCAGACGTACGCCGCGATCATCAATCGAGCGGGTCATCAGTGCTACAACATGGGCAAGCCTGGCACTGGCCTGATCGAGCAGCATCGGTATCTTGCCAGGGCGGTTGATGCAGGCACTCTTCCGGAGAAACTTGACTGGATCGTGTGGTCTGTCTTTGAAGGCAACGACCTGGAAGACTCGGTCGACCCGGAGGCTCCCGTGGCAATGTCGTCGATACTTGATGGAACGATTCCCGGGGTTGCGGTCAACGTGCTTGAGACGATCCGTGACAATTCCATACTGAATCGCGTTGTGACCGGCGAGTTGTATGTCATGAGTTCCGACTCGCACCGAGTGGCAGACGGCGTCCATCTGCGGGGAGCGCTTTATGAGTCGGACCGCCTGGGGCCTAAGTTGTTCTACCCTCCGTTTATTACTCACACACAGCAGTCAGCCGACTATGTTCTGAACCATCCGAATCGAGGACGAATCGAGGCAGCGTTCAAAGACATACGAGAACTTGCCACGACATTGAATGCCAGAGTTCTCGTGCTGCTGACACCATCAGCTCCCCGGGTTCACGGACAGCACTTTGAAGGGTTTCCGGAACTGGATGGAATCCACTTTATGGAGCTGGTCAAAAAGCTCGCCGGTTCCAATCAATTCGATCTTGTCGACCTGTATCCGGTCATGCAGCAGAAGGCAGGAGAGAAGCTCTTCTACTTCCGGGATGACACGCACTTTAATCAGCACGGCCATTCACTCGCCGCTGATGAGATTATTGCTCATCTGGAACGACATCAGGGGCAGTGATACGACGCGTCTGAGATGCGGCGATCGAGCCAACCCAGCCACGTACCGCAAGGTGACGATTACGACTCGGGCGATCGGGCTGGTCGGTTGTGGTTGAGGACGGTACGCCGGCCTTATTTTCGTGCGGCTCCTGGGGCGCGGTTTCCGATGGCTGCTCCAAATCGCAGCTCGAACAGGTCGTTACGTTCCTCGTACGGTCGCACTCGGAAGTACCAGGCGCTCCAGCGTTTCAGGGCCTCACGCCGCCAACGGTCCACCGTGGCATCAATCTGAGCCTGCGATGCTCCCTCGGGCAGGTCGGCGAGTGGGTCTGACGGAATTCCAACGCCGCTGATCTTACGGCTGAGATAGCTTAATGCGTTGTAGGATTCGACGAGGACATCGACATGCGTGTCTTCGAGGGCATTGATCAACAGGTAGGCATCCCGCAGGTCTCCACTGCGTCCCAGTGCCCACACAGCCGTGCGTCGGATTTCCGGATTATCGTTTGTGATCAGTTTGCGAATGCGGTCAATCTGGCCGAGCAACTCCTCGCGGCTGCCGAGCTGAATTTTTTCAACGATTGCCTCCTGGGCCGCGAACAGTGCCTCCGGATCCTGATTCCCCAGGTCGGTCAACAACTGGTCGAGCGGGCCTGAGACCTTACGTTTCTCTTTGACCTTGCCATCACTTCCGAGCTCCGATTTATCGAGGTCAAGTCCTCGCCCCCCGTGCAGCAACCCGGCACCAAACTGCGCGACGACGGTCTGCTTCGTTGACCGAATGAAAAACAGAATGGCTAACGACGTGCCGACGAGCTTGCCATGGTCGCCAGTCCAGTATCCGTTGGCATCCTGCTCCTTCAGAATCTGGTCACCACACGTACGGAACCAATCGATGTTGCCAAGCTTTTCGATCTTGTTCAGCGCGCAACTGCGTTCCATCGCGTAGTTGTAGTAGTAGCGGCAATACAACCCGCTTGGGACCGGTTGAAAACGAGTCTGAACCCAGCCCATCGCACGACTGATCGATCGATCGATGGCTCCCAATGGTGTGCTGGCGCGCCCGACGGGCTGCACTTTGGGCTGTTCTGCGTCGGGTGGAGGAGCTTCGACTCGGGCTTCCAGAACACCGAATTTTTTTGCCGGACCTCTTTTCGCCTTTGCTTTCGGATTGGCGGAATTCGGATAGAGATGAAGCTTGATGACCGCGAGCGTCCCGGCAGCACCGGCGCTCATGTTCAACTGAGGCTGCCCGTCTCCGGTGTTACTGCCGGTGTTAATGCCGGGGTGATAAGCAAAGCCGCCATCGGGGAATTGCGTCTTCAGATGCCAGGCTGCGGACCGGTCCCACGCGGTCAGCGGGACGCTGGCTCCGACTCGATCTGCCGCCCATAGCCCCAGAATTGCGTACTGGGCCATACTGGTATCTCCGACGTCGCCAGCAGCGCCTGGATAATCCCACGAACCGTCTGACTTCTGGACGGAGACCAGGTAATCCGCAATCGCCTGCAACTCGGGGCGATACTCTTCACCGCCAGTGTCGGCCAGCAGCATGGCATCGACGCCGGCAATGTAGGCGTGATGTTCTTTGTCTGGTGGCGTGTATTTCCCAGCCTTGATCCGGGCACGTACTTCCGCCACGACCTTGGCGACCGCGGGGAAACTGGGAGATTCTCCGGCCTTCACGAGTACGTACGCTGCCAGCGAGGTCTCACCATTCGCCCCAGCGTTTTCTTTTCCGATGTCCTCTTTGAGAAAGGCGACGGCTTTTGACACAGCCGCGTCGTAGGCGGGAACGCCAGTGGGTGGTGGCACGGCACGGGCTGCGGTGGAACAGAGCGAGAAGCTCGTCAGAACCAGAGTCAACAGAGCGAATCGCAACATGTTCCTGCTCCGCGTGGGCGCTTGAAACCGAAAATCAAAGGTGGAGCAGCAGACGGTCACCGAATCGAGCGGCGCCGTGCTGCGGCCTCACTCTGTTTATCTCCGCGAACGGGGAGTATGTCAAACGCGATCCGTCCGAAGAATCCACCCGGAAATCGACTCGTCGCGGGCTACGCATGCCATTCCCGACGCCGCCGAGCCCAGATGATTGTGGCAGTGGGGAGAATAAAGACGATGACGACGGCGAGGTAGCCGGTTGCCGCTCCGACGGCTCCATGACCGCGGCCCAGCCACCAGACGGCCAGTCCTATCCCCGCGTTGCCACAAATCTGCACGGCTGCCAGCGGATCCTGTTTGTGTGCATGCACATAAATTGCCTGAGCGTGAACGACAAACTGGGCTACCAGGGCCAGGACAAAAATGAGCGTCGGCAGCGGCGGCAGCAGCCGGTCAGCCAGGCGGAAGGCGAATTCCCCCATTCCGTAAACCAGCCCGCATAATCCCAGTCCGCCCAGCGTCATGACGGCCAGTGCGATGAGTGTCACACGCCGGAACAGGCGGTCGAGCTCGTCCCAGTTCCGGGCCGCGGCAAGGATCCCGAACCGCGAAACTCGCGTCTGCAGCCAGGCCAGAGCGGATGAGTGCACGACCATCAGTAGCGTCCATGTCATTCCCATCTGTCCGGCCAGCGTCGGTCCGTGAAAGTGAAACAGGACGGGCGTCAACAGCGAGTACGCAAAGTACCCGGCAACAGACGACAGCCCGAGTCGCCACTGCATGGGCCAGATTTCATCCCGCCATTCGATTCGCGGACCGGACGGGCTCTTCGAAAATGAGTGAAAGAAGGTGTCTGCCCTCCGGACGAGGAAACCAATCGCAATGATCAGACGCATGGCCGTTCCCGCGACCGCAACCCACAGTCCGGTGTCGAGCACCATCGCCGCCCAGATGGCGAGGTTCGCGGCAACCGCCTGCAGCAGTCGAAATCGATTGACGGCCACGACCTGACTGCAACCCTCCAGCAGCGCGGTAAACGGCATTGTCCACAGCAGCAGACCCGTAAGGATGACGAGCAGCCACCATGGCTGCTGCCATTCGATCTGCACCTGCGGCCTTTGTGCCAGAAAGTACGCGCCACCTATCCCGACTCCCACCATGAACAGCACGCTGGCGATGGCGTACCAGCGAAACAGCAGCCGGCCCAGACTTACCAGACGCGACAGCGCCGCCGCGTCTCCCTCGACACAACCGGTATCGTCGAGACGCAAATGCATCCACTCGTGACTGGCGATGTTGATGATGACGACGCCCAGACCGAGATCGAAGAAGCACTGCAGCGTCATCAGGCTGTTCAGCGTGTAGTAATAGCCCTGCGTCTCCTGGCTGAAGTACACCGACATCAGCAGCACACTGACCGTGCCGCCCACAAGCTGCCACACGCGGAGCGACAGCGCATACGCAACGGCACGATCGACTTCCAGCCGTTCGAGGACGCGGCGAATCTGGCTGACCAGGCCGGGACCGGTCTCGTCCGGCGAATCTGGATCGCTCATGCCAGCTCACAGCGTGAAGAGAGCAGTGTGGGGGGTTTGAGAATCATCGTAGACCAATTCACGGATCGCCGTTCAGATACGATGTAAGCAACAGGCGTTATCCGCCGTCGCCTGCGTCCGGGCACTCATATCACTGGTCCCGCAGGCTGTCGAGACTGGCACGCCGCTCGCGTCTGCCTGGTCAGCGGCGGCGGCGGCATCGTGTATGATTGGTTGATCACGTTACGAGTAGGGTTCTTCAGGCGTACTATCCGGGAGCAGAATTCTGAAAAAGCACCGCGTCCTGTTCGCCATCTGCGAAATGAACGCCGGCGGCAGTCAGCGCCAGTTGCTGAATCTGCTCGAACGCCTGGACCGTTCGCGGTTCGATCCCCAGTTGTTTCTGATTTCTCCACACGGCGAACTACTGAGTGATGTTCCGGATGACGTGACAGCGCACATCGCGCACCGGCCCGGCTCAGCCCGAAATATCCTGCAGTCAGCGTTCGCGGCTCGGCAGCGAGTCGATGACCTTGTCAAAGTCCTTAGTGAGCAGCGGATCGATGTGGTCTACGACCGCACCTACCACATGACGCTGATCACCGGTGCCGCGACTCGGAAGTTTCATGTTCCGCGGGCGTCGGTGATTGTCAGTGATCCACTCCGCGACTTCGAAACGAATCCAGAGCGTCTGCGGTGGCTCAAACGCCGCATGTTGCGAAAGGCCTATCAGCGGGCGGATGCCGTCGTCGCCGTTTCGGAGGGCGTGCGACGAGCGGCCATCGACTATTACGGACTCGCCCCCGGGCAGGTCGAGACCGTCTGGAACTCGTTCGATGTCGAGCGGATTCAGCTTCAAGCGCGCGAACCACTGTCCGCGGAACTGGCCCGCCGACCAGGACGATTTCGGATCGTCGCGGCCGGAAGGCTACACGAGGCCAAAGGGTACGATCTGCTGATCCAGGCAGTCCGTCAAATCGTGGTCGAACGAGGATTACCGCAGGTGGAACTGGTCATCGCTGGCGGGGGTGAGCAGGAGCAATCGTTGCGGACTCTCATCGAGCAGTCTCAGTTGGCGGATCACGTCATCCTGGCCGGGCATCTACCGAACCCGCTGCCCTTGATCCGCTCGGCGGATCTGTTCTGCCTGTCCTCCAGGTACGAGGGAATGCCGAATGTCGTTGTCGAGGCCATGTGCTGCGAAGTCCCGGTACTGGCCACAGACTGCAAGAGTGGCCCACGCGACATCCTGCAGGATCGCTTTGGCCGTCTGGTCCAGCCCAACGACGTCGAGGGGCTGGCCAAAGGCATCGTCGACATCATGAGCAACCCGTCGGTCTCCCGGTCGATCGCACCGGCTGCGTTGGCACACGTCAGTCAGGCCTACGGCATCACAGCCGGAGTCCAACACGTTGAAGAACTCCTGCTGCGGCTGGCTCGGCAATCTCGGGCATGACTGGTGTCATCAAAGTTGGAACCTGGCCAGCAGCCAGATCAGAAGGACTCCAACCGTGACAACAGTCGGCGGGATACTCAGGCGTCGGCCCACGACGCTCGAAACATGCACCAGGCCTCGCGTTCCCATGATCAGCAGCGGCGCGAGCAGCGGCACAGGAAACCGCTCGCCGGCCGCAACGGGAACGTACCACGCAAACAGTGGCAGGCTCAGTAGGAGCAAAAGAGCGATCAGCCAGCGCTCGTTTCGGCCCGAGAGAAGAAAACCGATACCGATCAGAATCGACAGCAGCACTCCGGGCAGGACGCGACCTTCCTCTAAATGAGCCGGTCCCAGCATGCGAATCGTGATGAACGACTCCCAGACAAGCCCCATCGCCTCGCGACGCACGAGATCGCTGACTGAGTGACTTGCGAGGTATTCAGACGCCGTCTCGCCGACCGTCTGTTGCTGGGAAAGCGCGACCGGATCACTGTAGGTGTCGACGAACATCAGCCATGAGTTGACGTTGTAGAAAGGCTCCCCATACATGCGGATGTTGCGGACGATCAAAGGTGATGCCACCGCGATCCAGACGAGTGTCAACAGGCACACAAGCTTCAGATTACGAGCGACCCGAGCGCGATTCGCCCACGCCGCCGTAATCGAATCCGGCGCGGCAGGTGCCGTCGATGATGTCGAGCCCACCGAGTACGGCAGCAGCAGAACGATCCACGCTCCGAACGCTGCCGTCACAACCAGTCCCGTCCCTTTCGACAGCCACAGCAGCGCCAGAAGCAACCCCGTCACTGCCGCGTGACCAGCCAGAAGGAACGGTTTCATCGGCGTGGCGTCAGCACTCGTGCAGTTTTTTATCCATGTCGCCTGCCACCAGAGCAGGCCGAGCAACAGGACCAGCACCGGCTCACAGCCCACCGTCGCAGCCAGCCGGCAGAATGCCCCGTTGGTCGCCAGCAGCACGGCGACGCATCCGGCGGACAGAACACCATCGGTCTGCAGCGTCTGGCCAACGATCACCAGAAATGCGACGAACGCAATCGCGAACGACAACCGCTTTCCAGCGGTAAACTCTGGACGCCAGGACAACAGCCACAAATACAGCGGGTTGCGATTGGCCTCGGAGAATTCGCCGCCGTACAGATCACCGATCAACGCACCGGTCCCGCCTGAATCGGCAATCTCTCCGGCAACCTGCAGGTAAGCGGCTTCGTCGTCTCCGCCCGAAACACTCTGATTCAGTCGCTCAAAGTCCGACCAGTTCATCACCAGCCACACTCCGGCCACGGCAATCAGGACCACTCCCGTAATCTTCGACGAGCGATCGGCAACACAGGACGGTGGTGATGTCGAGAGCAACCGTTGAGCGGCTTCGACGACAGGCTTCCACGTGCGGTCCGGATAAACGGCTGCGAAGACACTCAGCAGAACTCCCGCACCCAGCACAACCTCCGCGACGATTCGCAACGACGACCCGTCTCCGTCCAGCGCAAGAATTTCCCGCAAAGCCAGCAGGCAGAACACGCCGGGCAGCAAACAGATGACATGTCGAATGGGATGACTGTTCACAGGCAGGCGGCTGGCAATCGGTCAGAAACAAACGCGCGTTGCCAAACGTAGGCCGGAACAAGCTCCGCGCAGTTCCGGCAGCGATCCAGCGCCCCTGCCGGAACTGCGCGGGACTGGTTCCGACCTACAGGACGCGTGCACGCTGACAGGAAACTGAGAACGAGGTGTACGAAGAGGTACACCGCAATTCCCCAGCGTATGCTCCCGTGTGGCACATTTGGTAGTCTCACCAGCCAGACGTTGGAGTCATCCACAAACACAGGCAGACGCCGGGTCTGTCCTCGTTCAGCAACATGTATCCACAGGGGCGATCAAACCATGCAGCGACGTATTCGATTCATCTTGGTGTATCTGACAATCATGACAATGGGCCTGACGACATCCTCATCCGCAACGAACGCTGCTTCTGCTGAGCAAGTGTTGTATCTGGCTTCGGCGACTGAGAAACGCATCGACGTTTACGCTCTCGATGCCGAATCTGGAAAGTTGACGAAACAAAGCAGTGTCGACCTGGCGGGCAATGCCGGTCCGATGTCTCAATCTCCCGACGGGTCACTGATTTACGCGGCCATGACTCGGCGCGACGACAAGAATGCTCAAGTGGCCGAGGTGGCTACGCTCAAGCGAGCGAAGGACGGATCACTGACCGTCATTGGCACGGGCACGATTAATGCCCGAGCCCCGTACATCCGCGCCGACAAGACGGGCACCGTGCTGCTGGCCGCTCATTACGGACCTGGCGAAGTCACTGCGTATCGAATCAAAGACGGCATCTGCACGAGCGAGATGACGTACCTGCAGAAGACGGCCGCAACGGCTCACTGCATTGAAATCGACCCATCGGGAAAATTTGTGTACGTCCCGCACACCAGCCCGAACAAGGTCTTTCAGTTTGGGCTGGACGTAAAATCCGGCAAGCTGAATCCACTCGATCCACCGAGTGTTTCGGGGCCGGACGAGGATCACAGCTATCATCAGCCCAGGCACTACGCCCACCATCCGACACTGAACATGGCCTACACGTCGAATGAACGCGGCGGAGGCATCTCGGCGTGGGAGTTCGACCCGAAGACCGGTCGCCTCAAGCTGGTCCAGACGCTGTCGGCGTTGCCGCCCGACTTCAAGGGAAACAGTGCCGCCGCCGACATCAACATCACACCGAATGGCCGCTTCGCTTATGTGTCGAACCGCGACGTCAACAAGTACGACGATCCGAAGCAGGCCAAAGACACTTTGGCGGGATTCTCAATCGATCCGAAGACCGGCCGCATGACGCTGATCGGTCATTACCCGACCGTCAATTTTCCCAGATCGTTCACGATCGATGTTCTGGGCCAATTCGTCTACGCAGCGGGACAGCGTTCACACAACTTGGCCGCGTACCGAATCAATCAGAAGACCGGTGCTCTCGATCGGATCACCACATATGACTGTGGTGAGGGCCCGATCTGGGTGATGTGCATCAAGAAGTGAGCGACGTGCGCGTCGTAGGCCGGAACAAGCGCAGCGCAGTTCCGGCGATCTGGGCGTGTTTCTGACACATCGAGCGCCGGAACTGCGAGTTGCCTGTTCCGGCCTGTTGTGTCTCTCTCAGGCCAGAATGTTTTTCACGACGTGGCCTTCAACATCCGTCAGGCGGAAGTCGCGTCCGCTGTACGGGTACGTCAGTCGCTCGTGATCCAGGCCGAAGAGGTGCAGGATCGTGGCGTGCAGATCGTGGACGTGGACTTTGTCCTCGACGGCCGTAAAGCCGAAGTCGTCGGATGCGCCATGGATGGTGCCGCCTTTGATGCCGCCTCCGGCCAGCCACATGCAGAAGCCGTTCGGATTGTGGTCCCGTCCGTCGCCACTTTGTGACGTCGGCGTGCGCCCGAATTCGCCGCCCCAGATGACAAGTGTCTCATCCAGCAGGCCGCGTTGCTTCAGGTCCGTCAGTAATTGAGCCACCGGTCGGTCGATATCTTTGCACAGACGTTCGTTGCCGGCGTTGTGTTTGCTATGCGTGTCCCAGGGCTGACGGTTTCCGTAAAAGACCTGGACAAACCGCACGCCCTTCTCACTGAGTCGTCGCGAGAGCAGGCATGCCTTCGAAAACTGACTCGTGCCGTAGGCAGCCTGAGTCGCCTCGGTCTCCTGAGAAATGTCGAACGTATCGAGTGCCTCGTACTGCATGCGAAACGCCAGCTCCATCGACCGGATGCGCGTTTCCAGCGAGTCGTCACCGGGCCGCGACGCTCGATGCAACTGATTGATCCGCTTGATCAGATCGAGCTGCGCCCGCTGCTCGTCCCGCGCGAGGAACTCGTTCTTCAGATGCGGAATCATTTTTGCGGGCGTCAGATCCGAGTGATTGATGTGCGTGGCCTGGTGCTGGCCCGGAAGGAACGCCGCACCCCAAAGTTTCGGGCCGACGACTGGTTTGCCTGGACACAGCGCGATATAGCCCGGCAGATCCTGGTTTTCAGTTCCCAGCCCGTATGAGGTCCACGACCCAAGGCTTGGTCGAGTCGGAGTCAGTACGCCCAGGTTCATCATGCACAGCGCGGGTGCATGATTCGGAAAGTCCGTGTGCATCGACCGAACGACCGCCATGTCATCGATATGTCGGGCGGTTCGCGGCAGATGCTCTGAGACGGGTATCCCGGACTGACCCGACGGAATGAAGCGAACGGGTGACGGCATCAGGCCGGCCGTCGGTGAAGCGGTGCGAATATCGGCTCCCGGTGGCTTCTGACCTTCCAGCTTCTTCAGCAGTGGCTTTGGATCGAACGTGTCGACCTGGGATGGTCCTCCACTCATAAAGAGGAAGATCGCCCGTTTGGCTCGCGGCGCGAAATGCGGCAGACCGGTCGCGCCGGAAGCCGACTGCTGCAAAAGGCCGGAAAGCCCCAGCATGCCGAAGCCACCACCCACGCGTCGCAGCATTTCACGGCGTGAAAATGAATTCGGTGAGTCATTCATGATTCTGATTCCCGCGACGTCCGAAGACAGCAGCCCATACGACGAGCGGCACATGGTATTTCCCGCACGTGCTTTAGACGACGGTATGGTATCACGTTCACACTCCGAAGTGTTTGAGCCTGTTCCGTAGCCATGTGGGACTGATGCCCTGTTCGACCATGTCGCGGAGCGGACGATTCGTGGCCGCGATAACCCGCACGTCCACCTGGCACGTCTGGTCCGTCCCGACTGTCTGGAAGCATCGGTCCTCAACTGCGACCAGCCGCCGGACTTTCCGTCACGGATTCATCCGCACCGACGCTCACAGTACGACTGAAGGCTGTCGCCGCCGGTGCGGACGTTGAGTTCAGATCGCGTGTTCGGCCTGACTTCAAGTCCCTGTTCAACAGATCCAGATTCGGGTTGCCCGACGGTGAATCCTCGCAGGTGCTTGCTTCGGCCTGCGTTCGCCATCCATCCGTTTTCTCACCTCTACGAAACTGAGCCTCGTCCCCTTTTCTCGCTTTCCGCTGCCATCACTCGGACCATCAGGCGGAGACGTAGTTCCCGGGCTCGACTTCGCGGGCGGATCCCAGGATCACGAGCGAGTCCAGAAGTTCTTCGATGCGGTCGGCTTTGGCTCGGGAGAAGCGTTGGGCCATGCTGGCGGCTGTGAGCGGGTCGCGGCTGGTGGCCAGTTGCTGGCGAATGGCCACCACCTGTTCGGGGAGGCTGGCGGGTAGCGGCAGCTTCTTCACTTTCGCCGCTTTCTTCGTGGCTTTGGCCATCTCTGCCGGTTGATCGTCGTCGGTCAGCGTGACCGGCCAGCGACCGTTCATCCGACCCCAAGATGCTTTCTGACACGGGCGATGATTTCTTCAGGCGACTTCGCATTATCTTTGAATCGGGTAGCCCAAACTCGTCCGGGATGAAGAACATCCCATGGTGGCCGCTGTCCGCCATAACGACCTTTGCCGGGATCATGGTTTCCGAAGCCATCCAACGCTTGATTCCAGACTGGCGATAATCTGTTAATCAGCAGCGACTCTCCAAGCGGAATCCAAATGTCATCGACGACCAGCCATCGGCAGGCAAAGTCGGATAGATCAAGGTTTTCAGCTTGGGAAATGGATTCCGAATGCTGCATCAGGCGACGATAGAGGACGTTACCGGGTGAGGCATCAACATCATATCCGCCTTTTCTCGCCCCTGACGGAACAGCTTTGCCGACGTAAAGTGGTCGAGAGTAGTCTTCGCGGCGATTCGCCTTTGCGATCACCAATCGTCCTTGCTGGCCAATTGTCTCAGCGACAGGACTCTCTTGACGGCCAATGCATACACCCGAACGGCGATAGCGTCGTCAGTTGCCCTCCGTCGCTTGTTTAACTCACACAGCCCACCGACAACGCGATATTCGCCAGTTCCATTCCGTCTACAAGCATGATTGGCTTCTTGCCGCTTTCGTCTGCTTCGTGAACCGCAGCTCTCGAAAAGTGGCTTGTCGTGACAACTGCACCTTGAGCAAACGGCTGGAGGCTGCCGCGCAATTCAGCAACATCTTTTCGTCCAACAGTATGTAGCCATCGCTTAGCCTGGAGTTGGACGCGTAGTCCTGCAATTGGCCACATGAGCTTCCCGGCAGCCGCATTTACATCAATGCCGCCATCCTGGCTGTAGCGTGTTACCGCGACATTCTCGAAACCCGATGCCGTCAGAATCCTGCAAAGGAAGTGCTCGAATCCCTCTGGAGTCAGCTCAAGAAATTGTCGGCGTGCGCACTCAAGCTCCGTTACCGTGAAACGTCCGACATCAGAATCGCCCGCAGAGACCTCGCGATCACTTTCGATTGTCAGATTGGTTTCCCGACTCTCGTCGAGTGCAATCTGCGAAACATGAAAGTCGTGTTCGGGAAACACTTCTACTGGTTGATCAAGAATCCGGAGTTCAAACAGCCAGACCTGTCGAAGAGATTTTGAAACGTCGATCTGCTGATCAGAATAGTGCCGGATATATTCGAGTAGCCCCAAGAATCGCCAACGCTTCGACCCAAGTGTGCGATCGCGACGACTGCCGATCATCTCGAATCCGTAGATTGGGAAGTCGAAGCTGATCTGTTGTGGCAGGCGTTGATTGACGCCCGCCAGAGTTTGGTTCCCCTCTCTGCCTGCCCCGGTGTACGTAAGAGTGTCGCCCTCAATCCGGTCGCGATATGGGTTTTCCGAAAGAAGTCGCGACGCGTGGCTTGTTGTCGTGAGAACTACTCGCCTCACCGACTTGCTGTCATCAAGTCGAACACGTACTCCACCGGCATTGCCAACTTCAAGTGCATTCTGTATCTCGATGTTCGAGTACAGCCCGCCAACTCGAAAAACCACTTTACCGAATGACACACTTGCCTCATCGTTTGTGATGCCTGCGAACCGCATTGCCTAGATGTTGCACATCCCATGTTCTAAATCTTTAAGCACGGCCTCACTTCCAGCGACCGTCGATCTTTGCAGCGACTTTGCCAGTGCACCAAAGTCCGAAACACTCTGGATATTAACTACTTCCGCATAGTACCCCCGTAAAGATTCAATTCGATTGCTGGCCTCGACTTCTGAGACTGCTGGAACCACGTCGTAAAACACTTGCCGCTCCGAAGGGTCCCAGGAAACCACTACGTACTGTGTCATCAGTCAGTTCCTTTCGGTGTAGTCTGAATCGACAGTCCACCCTGTGAAGCATCGATCTAAGGCGTTTTTCGGGCGAAGTGTTCGTGCTCCGAACTCGCGCCATAACTTGACTTCGTTTCTCAGTCGAAATCGTGTCCATACTCGAGAATTCGGTTGAGTGGAACTGCGACCTTCATCGTGACAAACCGACCGCATGATTGCAGTTGCAATCGCCAGTGTCACTGATGCGTGCGGTGTGCCCCGGGTCGCCAGTGTGACCGCAGCGGTCCGCACCGCGTCCCACTCGTCCCGCAACGGGTCAATGATCGTTGGCATGACCAGACGCTCGACGTAGGCGCGCGGCGTGTAGTGGGCGCCCAGCTTGTGGCGTTCGATCGGGTCGAGTGCCCGTTCCAGCAACGTGCCGAAGATGGCCGGCTCCACTTCCCGCCAGTTCGCCTTGCCCGCTTCGATCAGCAGTTCGAGTTGATCGTCATTCAGCGGCAACGCTTCGCAATCCTCAAACAGGCCGCCGTTGAACCGGCGCAGCTTCGCCCGCAGGATCGGCGAGAACCCGCCCGTGTCCATCGACTCCCACAGCGAACGCACCATCTCCGGGAAGTTGCCCGTGTCGCCCCGCAGACTTTCCAGTAGTTCCGTGAAGCTGGCGGCGGGGATCAGGTCAACATCTTCGGCAAACATCGTAAACAGGCACCGCATCAGAAACTGAGAGACGCGGGACGCCTCATCGCCGGACGCTTCCAGTGACTTCGCCAGCCGTGCCAGTCGGTCCGCCAGCTCGCGCGTGACTTTGGCGGAACGCCGGCTCGGGTCGAGCGACAACGGGTCTGCCCACACGGCGCGGAGTTTCTCGCGCTGATCGTCATTGGCAAGCTGGTCCAGCCGGATGCGGTAGCTGCCGGGATCGGGAAAGTGCAGATACGTTTTGCCCGACCGGGTGAAGTCCGAGAACAGCTCGATGGAATGCCCCACGTCGACCACGATCAGAAACGGTGGCCAGCCTTCGTCCGTGGGTAGAGCTTTGGCGTACTGCTCTGCCTGACCGCGGGCTTTGACCATCGCATCATCCCAGCTCTTCGTCCCCCGTGTGGCGGTCCCGCGTTTGTGCTTCTTCTTCGGTGCGTCCGAAAGTCGCAGTTCATTCGCTGCCTCCGCCTGCTCGCTGCCCTGTTTCGCTTCCAGCACAAAGCAGCCGCGTTTGTAGAGGTCGATCCGTCCGGAACTGGTCGTCCCGTCCGGATTCTGGAATGTGACATCCCGCTCAAAGACGTAGGCGTTTTCCGAGATGTCCGGCTTCGTCGGTTCGGGATGCTGTGCCCCGATCAGCTCACAAAGCTCCGACAGGAAAAGCTGATAATTCGCCCGCTCAGCAGCCCCGGACGCAGCCCAGCGCTCAATGAACTGAGCCACGGATTGAGACTCTGACATCGTCGATCCCATCGGTCCCACAATGAAACGGCAGTCGGACACTTTGAAGTCGATTCAAAGCCGCACAACGACAGCATGCGGATCGACAGGCCAGTCGCACCTGACCACCCCGGCTGGAATGCTATCGTGTACGTACGCAATCGTCCCGCGAGTCATCGGTGCCGCATTGCGGAGTTTGCCCGTAACGATCGTTACGGCGCGAAACGATCATTGCGTAACAATCGATTTGTCTCGGGCGAGCGAGCCACTGAGGTCCCGGCAACATTGGGTCCCGGCCCGTGGCTGCGGCTGATCACGGGTCGGAGACCCATGCCAGGCTCTGTTTGAAAATCCGTAGGATGGGCACTCTTGCCCGTCCCCACATCGCGATTCATCGAGAAATGGACGGGCAAGAGTGCCCATCCTACGAGCGGATTCGAGTTTTCAAACAGAGCCTACGAAAATCGCTTTCGGTTTCAGTCGACGTACAGAAACTCGTTACTGCTCAGCAGGGCATGAGCGTATCGCTGCCACAGAGTCACCTGAATGCCGCTTTCGACGGGTTGTTCATACTCGCCGTGATGGTCGTTCCCGGAAATGTCTGTCGCGCGTGTTGACGACGCGGCATCGATTCTCAACGGCCAGTAGGCGATTGGCTTCGCTTTGGAAACTGCCGCCGAATACTTCTCGTGAGAGTGCTCGCCGGATGGGAGACCGGATGCCGCAAAACTGGCAGAAACCTCGTCACTCGTCAGAGGTCGGTTATAGATCGCGGCTTCTTGCAGCCGGCCCTGGAAGTTGGCGAAGTTGTCGCGTCGCCCGCCGACAAACATCTGCTCGGCTCCCGGCTGATACCCGAGCTTGGCCGTGCCCGATATCTCCAGTTGGCCATTGAGATACAGCGCGACCGAGTCGGCGACCCTGACGAAGGCCACGTGATGCCAGGTATTTGCCGCGAGTTCTGTCTTTCCAGTGATGGATTGTCGGTGTGGATGCCCGTTGTAGAAGAGCAGCCTTCCAGGAGTCGGCGATGCCGTGCCAGTGATTCCGAAGCTGTCACCGTGATCATTGGCGGGCTGGTCCAGACCGCGGGAGAAGAAATATCCCGTCACCGGCCGGGCTTTATACGCGAGTGTGTTTCGGATCCACATTTCGACCGAATACGTATCTCCGAGCCCCTTAACGACTGACCTGATGCGGGCGCCCTTGAATTCCGGAGCCTCGCCATCGGCGCTGCTACCTGTCTGATCAACAGTCTGCGTCCGTTTCGACGGCAGGAACTCGCGTGCAATCTGTACTTCAGCGTCACTCGCTTCACGACCAAACAGCAGCCGATGAACGAAGTGCACACGGTCCACCAGCACGCTGCCGCCGTGCTGCTGAATTCGCCCGGCGAGTGCGGCCGCCTCCTGCTTCATGAACGGCGAATTCAACACGAACATCTGCTGCAGTGGCGTCGTCGTCTCGGCTCGCCGAGCACAGTGAATCGCGGGATCCGGGAAATCGAATGTCTGCAACGTGTCACTCAACTTATGCCGCGACACGCCTGCGTAAATCGTTCGGCGTTTGAAGTTCGCATCATCCGCATCTCCTGACGGGCCACCGATTTTCGCGTCAAGTCGACCACTGACGGCCAGTACGGAATCCCGAAGTGCTTCCGCGTCGAGCCGACGGCGATTGAAGTGAGTCAGCAGTCGATTGCCCGGATCGACCGCCTGGAGCTCTTCCGAGTTGCGACTGTGCGACGACTGCCGGTATGTCGCCGAGAGCATGATTTCCCGGTGCAGCCATTTCAGCGACCAGCCAGTCTCGACGAACCGGACAGCAAGGTCATCGAGCAACTGCGGATGCGACGGTTTCGATCCGGCGACTCCAAAGTTGCTGGGCGTGTCGACAAGTCCGACTCCGAAATGGTGCATCCAGACGCGATTGACCAGGACACGCGCCGTGAGCGGATTTTCCGGGCTGACGATCGCACGCGCCAGTTCCAGACGTCCGCTGCCGTTCGTGAAAACTGTCGGCTGACCGTCCGAGAAGACCTGCAGGAAACGCCGTTGTACCAGCGGCCCGAGACGTCCGGCGTCGCCTCTTACGAAAACGTTTAAGTCCCGGGGTTTGTCCGGGTAATAAACGATTTTCATTTTCTCCTTCGTGATTTCCTCGACGCGGACCTGTTCCTCGGTCAGTGCGTTCGTCAGTGGAATCTCGAAGCCGGGTGTCTTTTTCAGCTTTGCGATCTCGGCATTCGCGGCTGCCGTGTCGGTCTTCGCCTGCTCGAGTTGTTTACGAATCTCCTCAAGCTGTGCCTGTGCTTTATCGGGATCAAGCTTCTCGGCACCGATTCCCGCTGCGGACTTCGACTTCGCCGCTTGCGCCTTCAGTTGTTTTTCCAGTTCGGCGATCTTCTTGGGAAGCTCCGTCAGTTGTTTCTTCCAATCGGCGACCTGCTTCTCAAGCTTTGCCGCTTCGTCGCGTGCCGGCTGTGTCCTCGCGATTTCTTCATCGGAGACAACGGGCCTGGTCGTCTGTCGACACGAAGCGAACACCCCGGCCAGAGCGTAGTAGTCTTCAACAGTGACCGCGTCGTACTTGTGGTCGTGACAACGTGCGCAGGCCAGCGTCAGGCCCAGCAGTCCGCGGCCGATCGCATCCACGCGGTCTTCCCACTCATCGGCGTAGCGGTTTTCGAGCACGAGCTGCGCCAGTGCGACTTCCTTGTGGTAGGAAGGTGCCAGTCCCTGAAAACCAAGAGCCGCGTGATCTTCCGGCCCCGTCTCCGGGAGAAAGTCCGTGGCGAGCTGGCGAACGATGAAGTCGTTGTAGGGCACGTCTTCGTTCAACGCTTTGACCACCCAGTCGCGATAGCGCCATGCATGCGGATACGGGCCGTTGAACGGGCCCATGTTCGTGTTGTCTTCCGAATACCGAGCGACATCGAGCCAGTGCCGGGCCCAGCGTTCACCGTACTGCGGCGAGTCCAGCAGACGGTCGATCATCGCGGCGACGGCGTCGTCCGAGTTGTCGTTCAGAAACTGCGTCTGCTGTTCCAGAGTCGGAGGTAACCCGCATAGATCGACACTCGCGCGCCGCTGCAGAGTTCGTCGGTCTGCGGCCTCAGCCGGCTGCAGACCAGCAGCTTCGACTCTGGCGAGGATGAACCTGTCGATTCCGTTCTTCGCCGAGTCGGCGTTGCGGACGTTCGGCGGATCATGCCTTTGAGGTCGTTGCAACGACCAGTGCTTTCGCGACTGTTCCCAGTCGATCTCCTTGCGAGCTGTCGGAAGTGAAGTCCCGTCACGCGGATCTGCCGCCCCCATTGCGATCCACTTTTCGAAGTCGGCGATGACCAGGTCGGGCAGTTTCCCTGCCGGCGGCATCTTGTACGAGTCCTCGCCATAACGAATCGCCTCGATCAGCAGGCTTTCATCAAGTTTGCCGGGAACAACGGCCGGACCGGAATCGCCGCCGGCCGTTCCGCCCTGGCGGCTGTCAAGCATCAGACCGCCCTTCAGTTTTCCGTCAGCTTTCGCCTGAGCCGAATGACACTCGTAGCACTTCTGAACAAGCACTGGCCGAATCTTCTTCTCGAAGAAATCAACCGCCGCCGGATCGACGTCTTCCGCGAATGCGCTTGCCGTAAATTGAAGCATCAACGCTGCAGGAATCAGGAGCAGCAATTGGCGCATGAGGGAGTCCTTTTGATACGTAATGGCCGCGCGAGGGTCTCTTCGAGCATCGGGGCCTACGAAGTTGTTCCGGCTGCCAGTTGCAGCACTTCCAGCGTACCACACGCCGGCCGTTCACGCCGTTGACTCGGCATCGCGTTCCCGCGCGAGCGCTACTCGCTCGGGCTTGACGATGGGCAACAGCAGCAGCGGTGCGATCATCGTCAGTCCTGCGATCACGAAGCAGTTCTCGTAGGAGACGTTCCAGTTCTCCAAGGGACCTGCCAGCTTGTTGCCGATCACGTGCCCGACATTCGACATCGTCATGAACATGGTGAACATCGTGGCTGAGGAACGCGTCCAGCAGACCTGCATGCCCATCGACAGAAACCCGACCGAACCGATCGCCAGGACACCAGGATTCAGAAACAGGTACATCCACACGAATCGGTCATCCTGCCACAAATGAGCACACACACCAAACGCGATTGCCAGCAGCCCGTATAGTCCGAATCCAAACACGATCACTTTGCGACGCCCGTACCGATCCGCCACCCAGCCACCCGCCAGAGCCGCCACAAGCTCCCCAATGACGGCCCATCCCACAACGTCCGTGTAATCCACATACTCCCAGCCGAGCTCCTGCATGCACACGATCTTGGAGAAAATCTCGACCAGTCCCCAGCCGACGACGTGGAAGATGCCGTAGACAAAGAATGCGAAGGTCGCGGGCAACGAGAACGCGCGAATCAAATCCTTGAACACAGACACGGGACTGCGCAGGCTCGACGTCCCGTCGTCGCCACTCGCTTCACCAGGACTCCAGGGGAAGCGTTTTTCTCCCGATCGTTCCAGCATCAGCAGCGGAAACAGCATGATCACCAGTAGGATCGCGAACTGCAGCACAACTGCGGTCTGAAGTCCCCACGCGTCCATCACGCGTGCGAATCCGGTTGCTCCAATCGCCTTGCCAACCAGCTTACTGCCCCACATGAGTCCGTTGACTCGTCCCTGCTCACTGACGGGCAACACGTCAACAGCCAGTGCATCGGTGGCCACGTCCTGCAGCGAGGCAAAGCAGTTGTGGATAAAGAACATCCAGCCCAGCAGCTTCACGTCGCCGGAAAAGTCCCCCATCAGCAGCAGTCCGAGCAGCGAAACGGCCATCATCAGTTCCGCGCCAATGATCCACGCTCGCCGCCGACCCATCGACCGGATGGTCATCGAGTCGATAATCGGTCCCCAGATCAGCTTGAACGTCCAGGGAATCAGCACGATCGCCGTCAGGTCACCCGCTTCTTTTGCATCGGCGCCCTGCTGAGTCAGAAATGCGATCAGCGCGATGGTCATGAACCCCCACGGAATCCCCTGAGCGAGATACATGGCACAGAGCATCGTGGTCCGCTGCCGGTAGTTGTCTGCCAGAGACATCGCGAGTCCATCGGTCAGGCCGGAGTGGAGTGCGATGACTGGTCACCGCTTTTTCGATCAGCAACTGCAGACGATAGCCTTCGAGGCACGCCCCACATACCGCATTGTCGGTTGAACGAAAGTGGCAGGATGGGACTCAGCCCAATATCCCAGCCAATGGCGGCACGTGGTTCAATCCAGCATGGACTGTCCGCGCTTCACGAGCTGCAACGTGAACCCCCAGGGATCTCGCAGAAACGCCAGCGTATCTCCCGCTGGTGTATGCTGAATGTCTCCATCGAGCTTCGCACCAGCCGCACTCAGCCGATCGATGTCGGCCTGAACGTCATCGGACAGCAGCGCCAGATGAAGTATCCCCGGATGCATGCCGCGATAATCCGGCAACGGAACGTCCGGGTTGCCGTAGATCTCGAGCATCGTCAAACCTTCAGAGTCGACCAGAAAGTGCGCCCACGGTGCTTCCATAACGCGCCGCCGCACCTCAAACCCCAGATGGTCGACATACCAGCGGGCCATAGAGAGTGGGTCTTCGACATTAAACGCGACGTGTTCAATACGCATGAAACGAATCCTCGTTCAGTGGTCACGACTGGTGGTCGACGGAATCACAGCGTCCGCACAAGAGATCGACCGGGTGGCTGGGGTCGAGCGTAGCGAGCCTCCAGTGAGAGACCAACTGGGGGCTCGCTACGCTCGACCCCAGCCACCCTTCAGGCAATATCAACCCCTTATTGCCGGGGCGTGTGCTTTGGGAACACCGATCGACGCTGATAAACGCTAACTGCTTTTCATGCACACCATTAGCGTTTATCAGCGTCGATTAGTGTTCCTTACTTGCGAGAGATTTGAAAACACACACTTTCCTTCGTTTCAAAGTGTCTTGATCGCGAATCGTTTCACATCCGCGCGGTCCAGACGCATCTTCGCGATCGCCTCCTGGCGGAAGGGTCGTCTTGCCGGCGGATTGTGAAACTGCTCCCAGGAATCCTGAAAACTGTGCGGTCGCGTGGTGAAATCAGCTTTGATGTCCGGCCAGAATCGCTCGGGAGCGTAGTAGCGAAGTTGCGTGTCAAATACCCAGTCGGCGTAACGGAACTCACTGTGCTGCCCCGCATTCATTTCTCGATCGACGACGTCGAAGTCTCCCGCGAAGTTGCGATAGAAGATCGTTTTCCGAGCCCGTGCCAACAGTTCGGCCGTCGATCGCTTTTCACGACGCCGTCCGTTGAATGCATGGCGATACTGAAGCGGCTGCGGCCAGCGGTTCGTGGTCGGGTGCCGAATCACCGTGTGTTCATTGAGCCACTCGCCGCGAGAGATGGCGCACGTTGTCTCTCGGTTGTAGAACTCGAAGGGAATCGTGCGGAACGGCATATCGACCCGTGTCGCCAGGAAGTCGAGCACGAAGTCGTCGGGGAAACGCGGATATTTCTGCGAGTAATGGCTCCACAGTTCGACAAGCCACAATTGATCGGGATCGAGCATCAGCACTCCGGAAGAAAGTCCAGCCGATGTACCCGACGCGTAACACGAAATCAGCGGGGTGGCCCAATCGGATGGGATCGGACGGTCGATACGACACTCCACGTCCAGCCACAGGACTCTGCCGAATTGCGTGATTGCCCGACGGATGAACTCGATCTTGTAGTCGAACGCCGCGATCAGATTCTCGAACGTGTGCGGACACGCGTGCGTGTGCAGCGGGTATCCCAGCCGGTCGCAGTCGGCGCTGAGGCCATCGACGAAGCCAGCAAAGTCAGGCGTAAAGTACGTGATCACCGTGAACCCCGCGTCACGTCCACCATCAGCGGGCGCCGCCTGACCCGTGTCAGTCTCAGACGTCATAGCCAAACTCGCCTAACAGTTGGACCGCACCGGGTTCGTCGAGCAGTTGCTGCACGCGGCCCGCGTTCTCGGAAAGCCTCCAGCGTCCGATCGACTTTGTCGACAGCGGCCGCGCCGGTTCGAACCATGAGTCGCTCTCTCTGACCTGTGCGTGCTGCGGATAGTCCAAAAGCCGAGCGTCATAATCCAGCGACAGGAATTCGCAGAGCCGCGAAGTTGTACTCTGCAGATCCTCGACGAGATCTTCGTACCGAACAGTCAGCACCTGCCGATGCTCACGCCACGACAGACCGGCCTGCACATCATTGACCCACCGGTCAGACGCGACCCAGAAGTCGTCCGGTTCGTTCGGATGCCGGGACAGGACGACGTCCCGGCCATCCCGAACGATATGCACGAGCCGCGCACGACGACCAAGCGTCTTCAGAATGGCCTCGAAGTTCAGGACATTCCGCGGCGTTTTTTCGCACCACGCTCGACAGTCACGCGGTCGATGTAAGTCGCCGAGCAGCTCGTACAGTCGATCGACGTCGGGCATGGCGATTCCACCGGCTGGTGGCCAGTACGCACCGGGGCAAAGAAACTGTGTCTCAAACGGAATCGCGACAAGCTGCGGATGCGCTGACAGCACGGACAACAGCAGCGATGTCCCCGATCGCGCGCATCCGCCGATGACGACCGGACGCAGGCGTCGAATCGCTCGTCGTCGTGACCAGTGTCGCAGCCCATTCATCAACACACAGAGAATCCTTGCCAGGCGAGCAGTGGGAAAAACTGATACACACCCGTCTCACCCTGTCGCTCACATCACAACAATAGCGCACTCCTGGACGACATGTGATTCGCCCGCCGATGCCGGAACAGACCGTTGAATGAACAACCTGCCCTGCTCTTGATTTCCGAACGATTCGCTCCCGACCTTGGTGGAGTTGCTCGCAGCGCGACTCGGACGGCGAGCGCGTTGAGCCGACTGGGCGTTGATGTGCATGTACTCGCCTGGACACGCACGCTGCAACCCGGAGAGCTTGTCTCGATCTCCGCCGACGAGGCCGGGAACGATTCCGGCGTGACGCTGCATCGGCTCGGTCTGTATTCCAATTGGGACATGTCGATGCAGCACTCGCTGAATGTGCTGGAATGGCTGCACGGCGAGTATGAGTTTGACGGTGTGTGGGGGCACTACGTTTATCCGGCCGGATTCATGGCCGTGCTGTTCGCCGAAACCGTCGGTCTGCCGTCGACGGTCAGCGCGCGAGGCAACGACATCGATCGACTGACTTTTCCGCCGGGCGATTTTGCTCGGCTGACATGGACGCTTGATCGAGCCACGCTAGTCAGTGCAGTCTCTCGTGATCTCACGACAAAGATTGACCTGCTGCTGGGCCGCGACTCGGGCGGCGTCGTTCTGGGGAATGTTGTTGATGCGGAGACGTTCTGTCCCGCGACAACTCCAACAGTGACGGACTCACTACGAGTTCACCTTGGGCTGGACCCGGACGAAGTGATCCTGGGTTTCTGTGGCGAACTGCGTCACAAGAAGGGACTGCCATTTCTGCTGCAGGCGCTGGCCGAAATCCAAGCCGACCGACCGGCTCGGCTGCTTGTCATCGGCGATGTCAGGCCGCGCGAACAGTCGACGATTACCAGTTTCCTGCTCGATCATCCGGAACTCGGCGACCGCATCACGGTCACGGGACATCAGGACGAACCCGCTCAGGTCGCAAATTACCTGCGGTTGTGTGACGTCGTTCTGCAGCCTTCGGTCTGGGACGGATTACCCAACGCGATTCTGGAAGCGATGGCGTGCGAGCGGGTCGTCATTGCGAGTGACGCCGGCGGCATTCCAGAAGCGATCGAAGATGGCGAGACAGGGTTCATCATCCCGAAGTCTCAATTGCATCGACTGAGCGAGGGAATTCGCGAAGTTCTTGATTTGCCTGCTGAAGAGCGGCAGGACATCGGTTGTCGCGCCCGGAACAGCGTGCTCAGCCAGTTTCATTCCGGGATCGAAGCCGAGCGACTGGCGGGGATCCTGCGACGATTGTGGCCAGATCGTAATCTCACGTTGTCGACGTCAGGCTGACGAGTTCGGTGTAAGTCTCGATCAGCGCCTGCTGCGCTTTGTCCCAGCCGAAATGCTGTTCGACGTGCTTCCGCCCGCTGATGCTCAGACGCGATTCAAGGTTCGAGTCAGAGTGCAGCCGCAGCATGGCATCCTTGATCGCTTTGCCCGAACCGGGCCGGACCAGCAGTGCGTGCTCGTCGTCCCGGCAAAGCTCGCGAACAACTTCCAGGTCGCTGGCGATCAGAGGAGTGCCAGCAGCCAGCGCCTCCAGCACCTTGAGCGGACAACAGCCCTGATCGCAATTGCGATCGTTGCGGGTCAGCGGTGCGACAACGACGTCCGCGGCGTGATACAGCCGGGCCAGTTCGTCTTTCGACACTGGCCCGATCAGTTCAATCGCGTCGAATACGCGAAGATTCCACGCCAGTTTTTCGAGCGCCTTGCGTTCGTGATTCCGCACGGGGCCTGCGATGGTCAGCGTGGCCGGCCAGTCCCGGCGATACAGAGCAAGCGCTTCAACAGCCTGCGTCAGTCCCTGCCACGGAGACAGCGTGCCCACGTAGAGCATCCGGACGGACGACGGCTCTTCGTCTGTCTCGTGGCGGGACGCTTGCGGCTGCTGATACGGAAACTGATTCAGGTCGACGCCGTTGGGTATGACTCGGATCTTCGCAGCGTCGACTCCGCGACTGACAAGATGTCGGAAATTGACCTGACTGACGGTGACGATCCGATCCGCCGCCGTCAGACAAACTCGCTCCTGCTCGTGGAGTTTCTGCAGCAGTTCGCGGTCATCGGCCACGGCCGGGTAGTGATACTTCAACTCGACCGATGGCAGCCCGTTGACTTCGTAGATGAGTTGCTCACAGAAATCGGATTTGTTGCGAGCAATCGGGTAGCCCTCGAAAATCGACCGCACATGGACGACGCGCGGCCGCTGATTGAGCGATCCGAATTCACGTTTCCACCAGTTCCAGCACTGAGCGCGGTAAGCAATGACACGCTCAAACAACGATGGTCCGTCGGCCGGCAGTGGACAGTGCGTGACTCCCGGGGCGTGCCAGACCGGAAGCTCACCTGTCGATTCGTCGGCCAGCGGCGGGATTGTCACGAGCCGCACGCGGCCGAATTCCCGACCCAGTGCACGGGCGAACGCGTCGATGTGAGTCGCGGCACCTTTCGCCGACGGAAACCGATCGAACGACAGGCTCACGATGTCATCAGTTGTCCGCACGGCTGGCCGGAGCCTCAGAAAATTCGAAGATTGTTTTGATCCGCAGGTCGCGTCGCTATGTTAGTCGCCGATCGCGGTCGAACCACCTCGTCGACGGAAGTCTGCCATGCCCGGGTTTGTCGAACAGCTGTCCCAGTCACGCCGCTTTCAGGGTCAACTCACTACACAGCAGTTGACGTCATCACTCGCGGAGCTTGAGGACCTCGACAAGACATCGGAAAAGAAAAAGACCAAAGGGTGCCTGGCAAGTTTCGGCGGAATGGCGCTGCTGGTGATGGGCTTCGTCGTCGCGGTCGGTGCGGAGATGCCAGTGGTCGGCGGCCCCTGTGCGATCGCCGGCATTGGAGTCATCATCTGGGGGATCATCATCCGCAGTGCCGCTGGCCGGACAGATTTCGAAGACCGCCGCTATCAGTTGCTGGGTCAGTTGACGCGACTGCTCAGCGCCGACATGGACCCGGACGCGCCGATCGACGTGCAGCTTGATCTGGATAAAGTGAACACCGGCAACAAGCTTGTCCGTAAAGGCAAAGCCGGTCCGTGGAAGGTGAAGTTCTACGAGGACACCTGGTTGAGTCTGCGTGGCCAGTTGCTGGACGGCACACGATTCACCGTCAGCCTGACTGAGAAGCACCAGGACCGGTCGCGGACCAAACGCAGTGCCAGCGGCAAGATGAAGCACAAAACCAAAACGAAGTCCGGTGTGCTGGCCGTTGTGTCGCTCAAGCCGAAAGAAAAGCGATATCCGACCGCCGGACAACTCGGGGCTCAGGCTCGTGGAGCTGTGCAACTGCCACCGACGGTTGAACTCAAGGATCTGTCGACGCGAGACAATGTCCTGACACTGAAGGCGGCATCCAAGGTGAGCTGGACTGTCGAAAGCGGCGTGCAGTTGCTCTCGCAGATGTTGCTGAGTCTGTATCAGGTACTCAATCTGTCACGTCAAATCGATAAGGCCCAGTCGTAGACACGTACTGATGCCCGGGAGAATCGAACGATGTTCCGTTTATTGTGCCTGCCAGGACTTCTGACGCTTTGCGCCGCGTTCGGCTGCAGCTCCGATCGGGACGTTCCGTCAGCTCCCGTTGCTTCCGCGACACCCGCGAGCCCAGCAACGGAGACGGCTTCCAATACCGGTGGTTCAAGCGCACCGGTGGAAACGACGTCTGAGACAGTTGCCGGTAAGCTCAACCTGGACCGTGAAAACATTGGCTTTAAGACGGGCTCCGGCGAGCGGCTGTACGAAATCAAGTTTAAGGACGATGGTGCCAAGCTGGTCGACCCGGACGAACAGGAGATCGCCCGATTCAACGTCGATGAGCAAAAGGTCAAAATCAAGCTGCCGGACGAATCGGTCGCTGCATACGTTGTCGTCAAAGACGGCGAATTTCAGATTCGCGACGAGTCTCAGAAAGTCGAGCTGTTCGAGTTGAAAGGTCAGTCCGACGGCGACTGGAAACTGAAAGATGGCGATGACAAAGTTCTGGCCGTGATCAAGAAGCGGGACTATGGCTACGAAATTGAAGACAGTGCTGACAACAGCCTGTTCAAGTCGAAGCTCAAAGGCGACAAGCGATCGCTGCGAAACGCCAAAGACGAGACGGTGCTGTATTCGAAAGACGACATCTCTCCCCTGAGCGTGGCCTGTTTGGGACTCGAACAGATCGAGTCGCTTCCCGTGCGAGCCGGCCTTGCCGCCGCAGTGCTGTTGTACGCCAAGTGACACTCTTCGCTGACTATTGATCGCTACCCAATACGACTCCACATCCTCGGACACGAACCCGCGAGACAGACATGACGGAAGCAAACTGGGATCCGCATCGATGCAACGAAAAGTCCGGGTTCCTGTTCGATCATGCCTGTAAGTATGGGCCGGTCGCCAACTGCGGACGGTGCGAACGACCCGTCTGCAACGATCACCTGCGTGATGATGACAACGGGCAACCTGTCTGCATTACGTGTGCAAAGAAAGAACTGAAGGATCTTGGCCGCAACCAGCAGGTCCGCAAACGCGGTTTCGGGCGGCACTCACGCTGGCATGACCACGACCCTTACTTCTACGGCGGTTATCACTACGGCGGTTGGGGGCACTACGGTCACGGCTATTGGGGTCATCAGAATTATCAGCATGCAATGCATCGCGATGACGTCGACTTCACCGAAGCAGATTCGTCCGGGCTGGACGATGGAGACGCCGCCGACTTCGAATCGGACATGTCCGAAAGCTGACCCGTCGAGAGAAACGGACCTTCGGGATGAGGTGGCTCATCTACGCACTGGGCGGCGGACTCGGCCATCTCACGCGTAGCGTCGCGCTGGCCCGCGCTGCCGGGCGGCGAGGAGTGCAGTGTACGATTCTGACAAACTCGCCGTTCGCCCGATGTTTGCCTGTCACAAATGAGCTGAACCTGGCCGATCGTCTGATCATCATTCCGCCCGAGTTTGATCGCGAGGCGACAGCCGCACGCATCGGCGCCATCCTGACCGAGATCGAGTTCGACCTGCTTGTCGTCGACACCTTTCCTCGCGGACTGGGTGGAGAACTCGTCGACATTCTGCCGTCAGTGGTTGTTCCCAAAGCGCTTGTGCATCGCGATCTGAACCCGCATTACGTTGAGTCGTATCAGCTTTCCGAATTCGTTAAGTCGTACGACTGCCTGCTGCTGCCCGGCGAAAGCGGGCCTCTGGAATCGCATCCCGCGGCCGTTCGCACGGAACCGTGGCTCATCCGGGATGCCGATGAACTGCTGCCCCGATCCGCCGCTCGACACGAACTGCTTGGTCGGGTTGCGGACGACATCCCAATCGTGCTCGTCATGGGCAGCGGCCGCACGGAGGAAATCGATCAGATGCATCAGCTTGCCGACTGGCTGCGCGAGCGACTCGTAACGCAGGCGCATGTGTGTTTCTCAAGTCCAGTTGGAGATGAAGATCGACAGCGGGCAGCCTGGCCGGTTTTTGGCCTGTACGCTGGTGTCGATGTCCTTATCGGCGCCGGTGGCTACAACACAGTGTCCGAAGCCCGGGCCACACAAACGCCATTGCTGGCATTCGCCAGGCAGCGTCTTTACGACCGACAGCAGGTCAGACTGACTGAGCTCGAACAGGTCGCGGATCGCGATGAACTGCTGCTTCGACTCCAGGCAACGCTTGCAGGTACACAATCACCCGGCGAGCAAATCGACTTTCGCAACGGCACTCATCAGGCCATCGATGTTCTGACAGCACTTCTGCAGTAGCTCGCGTCTTCAACTCCAAACCGACCTGGCACTGCGACCTGAGCCAGCCGCGTTCGGCAATCGTTCCGTTGCGATTATTTCGGATCGTACGGAATCGTGGCTGACTGGAGATTGCGTGCTTGAACACCGGTTTGGGCGGGGATAGCATGATCCCTCGAACCTCTGCCGTGCTCGACACGGACGCCGCAGAATGTTGGCCCAATGACTATTAATATGGGTGCCTGGTCTGTTCGGCCGCGGGTCATGCCGTCATGACGGAAGACACGCCCCGGGTGGCGGGCTCCCCCCTTGGTTACCGGGTCACACAAGATACGGCTCCCTCGACACTGGCAGAGGTTTTTTATGCGCCGTTCGTTGTCACCCGATCCAACGGATTTCGCGCTGCCTGCAATGTGCGATTCTGATTCCGGTTATCAGCGTGGTCATATCGCGTCTCGAACAACCGCATAAATGCGGTTACTACGAACATGATCCAGGTGCCCGTCTATCTCGACAACCACGCAACCACGCGTTGTGACCCACGTGTTCTGCAGGCGATGCTGCCGTACTTTTCAGAACGGTACGGGAATGCATCGAGTATCAGTCATCCGTTCGGCGACGAAGCTCGTGATGCCGTCGAGTGTGCCCGCGAGCAGATCGCCACGACGATTAACGCTCCGCAACGCAGTGTCGTCTTTACAAGCGGAGCGACCGAAGCGAACAACCTGGCAGTTAAAGGCCTCATCACGCCCAGACTGCGATCCGGAGAGTCAACTCACCTGATGACAAACGCTGCGGAACACCGTGCCGTCCTTGACCCGGCAGGGCGACTGAAGCGTGCGGGAGCACAAGTCACAGTGCTTCCGGTGGATCAATACGGCCAGGTCGACCCGCAGTCGGTTGCGGACGCAATTCAACGGGACACGGCACTCGTTTCGATCATGCTGGCGAACAACGAAATCGGGACCGTTAATCCGATAAAGGAAATCGCAGCCATTTGCCGGGACCGAAACGTTCCACTGCACTGCGATGCCGTTCAGGGACTCGGCCGTGTCGAAGTCGATTTCGAGAATTCCGGTTGCGACCTGATGAGCATTACTGCCCACAAACTGTATGGACCGAAAGGCATCGGGGCGTTGATTGTTCGACGTGGTCGCGGGCGTCTGCTGCTTGAGCCACTGTTCGATGGAGGCGGACACGAAAACCAGCTCCGAAGTGGTACGTTGCCAGTCCCACTGATCGTCGGTTTCGGAGAAGCCTGCCGGATCGCATCTGATTGCCAGCGCGCGGATGCGGATCGCATTGCGTCGCTGCGAGACCGGCTATGGAACGGACTGCAGAGCCAGCTCGACGGACTGCATCTCAATGGGCACCCCACCAGCCGACTGCCGGGAAACCTGAATATCAGCTTCGAGGGCGTGGATGGCGACGCGTTGATGAACTGCGTCACGGACATCGCCGTCAGTTCCGGGTCCGCCTGTACGTCTGCCGATCCGGAACCGAGTCACGTGTTGCGGGCCATCGGACGCTGCGACTCATTGACACGAGCGAGCCTGCGATTCGGAATCGGTCGGTTCAACACCGAGGACGAAATAGACTTCGCAGTCAATCACGTCACGTGCGTCGTCAAACATCTGAGAGCGCCGTCCATCACCACGCCGTAATCCAGAGGTGATGGTCCATAGCAGGCGGGACGACCGCCTGAGTATCACGCTGCTGTCCACGAACCTGACAGCGATCAAGGAGGCCACACAATGCCGCGCAAGTACGTTGCATTTGACATCGAGACGGCGAAGGAAGTCCCGGGAACGGACTTCAACTGGAAACCACACCGCCCGATCGGTATCGCCTGTGCAGCCGCATTGCCGCAGGACGTGCAGGATCCAACGATCTGGCATGGGAAGTCGGCGGATGAAACACCTGCTCCAAAAATGTCACTCACGGAAGCCTCGCAGTTAGTAGATCACCTGGTCGAATTTGTGTCGCAGGGCTACACAGTGCTGACCTGGAATGGACTGGGCTTCGACTTCGACGTGCTTGCCGAAGAGTCCGGACGCACTGCGGACTGCCAGAACCTGGCCCTGCATCATGTGGACATGATGTTCCATGTGTTTTGCGACCGCGGTTTTCCAGTGGCGCTGAGCAAGGCGGCGCAGGCACTTCGTGTTCCAGGCAAGCTGGGTGGCATGTCGGGTATGCAGGCGCCTCAGCTTTGGGCGCAGGGTCAGCATCAGCAGGTTATGGATTACGTCGCGCAGGATGTCCGCATGACACTGCAGGTGGCTCAAGCCTGCGAAGAAAAACAGGCCCTTGACTGGATCACACGCAAAGGCAGCGTGAGCTCGATGAAGTTGCGCGGTGGGTGGCGCACTGTCGAGAAGTCGCTGGAACTTCCACTTCCGGATACGTCATGGATGAAAACGCCCATCACCAGATCTGACTTCACCGGTTGGATTCACCCGCAATGAACTCGGCATCAGGCAACCGAGTGACAGTGTCTGCACGACGATCGCACGCCCAATGGGGACCAGGCACATCACCGCAGCACGATGCCTGCCGACGCGATCTGAGCCTCGTTCCCGGGCTCTGCCCTGGAACGCGCGGCTTTCGAGGCTCCGCCTCGCAGTGACGGGCGTGAGGCGGAGCCTCACAGTCAGTGCGTTCCAGGGCAGAGCCCTGGAACGAGAATCCTTAACGGCGTTGCCAATTGGGGACACGCACATCACCGCAACACGATTCCTGCCGACGTGATCTTTCCTTCGAATGGAAACGGAGCCTTCGCCTGTGGCAGGTCAGCACCGGGCTTCAGTTCGAACTTCCGCTGTTTTTTATTCAGTTGTGTGGTCTTTTTCTGACCACGCCACGCACCCAACGGCAGTACGTTGGCTCGCTTCGCCCACCTGTCCCACTCGCTCGACAGCTTTTCGACCAGCTCGGGCTCCTTATCGGCCTGGTCGTGCATTTCGGTCCGGTCCAGTTCCATGTTGTAGAGTTCCCACGGACGGTTCTCCTTTGCCACGAGCTTCCATTTCCCGGATCGAATCGCTCGATTTCCTTCGTGTTCCCAGAAGATTGGACTCGGTCGATCGAGTGATTCACCTGTGAACGCCGGTCGCAGCGACACACCTTCCATTGGCTGAATCGCCTCACCAGCGACAGTCGTCGGGTAAGTTGCCCCCGAAACATCGACGCATGTGGCCATCAGATCAATCAGATGTCCCGGCTGATGTTCGAGTTCTCCGTGCCGCTTGATCCGATCCGGCCAATGCGCGATCAGCGGCGTGCTGACACCACCTTCATGCACAAAGTGCTTGTATTCGCGGAATGGAGTATTCGAGACGTTGGCCCAATTGATGCCATACGCAATGTAAGTGTCTTCCGGACCAGGTGTGATACCGGGACCTGTCAATGTCGGCACGCCGGCCCGGTTCTGTTTCGGGATGACACCAAGTCGAATCGCGTCAGCAGCGATCTTCGGTAGTGATGCCTCGACCGGGCGTTTGTAATCACCCTTGCGACCGACTCCTTCCTGGCAGCCGCCGTTATCCTGCAGGAAGAAAATCAGCGTGTTGTCAAATTCGCTGTTCCGTTTCAGGGCCTGGGTGATACGGCCGATCCCCTGGTCCATGCTGTCGACCATCGCGGCATAGACTTCCATGTTGGCCGCTTCCCACTCTTTGTGCTCGAACTTCTCCCAGTCCCCAACCAGCGGAGTGACGCCCCAGTCATCCTTGACGAGACCCAGGTCGACAACACGCTTTGCTCGACGGTCGCGAATCGCAGCGTAGCCTTCGTCATACTTGCCCTTGTACTTTGCAATGTCGCGAGGCAGCGCATGCATCGGCCAGTGAGCGGCCGTGTGGGCCACATACATGAAGAACGGTTTGTCAGCCTTGTTCTCTTCGAAGTGAGTGTCGATGAAGCGGACTGCGTGATCGTTGATCGCGTTCGTGTAATAGAACTCGTCGGGTTGGTATTCGGAGTCGGTGAACGGTGAGATGTTCTGATTGCCACGCGTCAGAGTTCCCGGATCGAAGAAGCTACCAGCTCCCGTAATTGTGCCGTAGAACTTCTCGAAGCCTCGCTGCAGAGGCCAGTTGTGCTTCGACCCATCCGGTTGCACCTGCTTCGTGACATGCCATTTTCCAACCCCGTACGTCGAGTAGCCGGCAGGACGCAGCACCTCGGCAATGGTCTGACAGCGTTTATTGAGGTCTCCGCGGTAACCGTCATGCCCGCGGTCGGTCATCATCCAGCCCACACCGGCCTGATGCGGATACAGACCACTCAACAGACACGCTCGCGTGGGGCAGCAACGACCGGTGTTATAGAATTGTGTAAACCGCAATCCGTTTTCAGCCAGACCGTCGAGCGTCGGCGTCTCGATTTCGCCACCAAAGCAGCCGATGTCGGAATAGCCCATGTCGTCAGACAGGATGATGATGATATTCGGCGGCGCCGCATCACTTACGGTTTGCAGCGCGGCCAAACAAACTGCCAGCGCGGACAGCGCGGCGTACGAACGTTGCTTTAATGAAGTCATGGACTTTCCCACTACGGCGAAAGAGCGGAACGCATCAGTGATCCGGCAAAGTACTCGTTTAGCCAGCTTGTTCCAACGCTCTGAGCCGGTGAGTTTTTCACGTTGCTGTGACGAGCGGAGCGATACGTCATGCGGTGTGCCGGCGCGGGTGATTACAGGGTTCGTCCGCTTCGTGTGACGCGTCCTCACGGATTCCGCTCATTCGGCTGACGGAATGAGATGTTGTGCCTGCTCGAATTCGCCGTTCAGAATCAGGCAGGTGCCCAGCAGACGTGTGGCGTCCGCATCAGGACGCAGGTCGTACAGAGCACGGGCGTAAGACCACGCCGTGGCGACGTCGTTCGTGTGCAGTGCCAGCAGACACTGCTCGCGATACCACTCGATCCGGATCGCGAAACGGCGGAGCAGTGTCAGGTCGCTGCCGCAGCGCCGGCATGTCTCCGACCACTGCTGTCTGGCGCGGCAGGTCGGGCAGTGCATTGAGTTCGCGTCAGCGGATTCGAGTGTGGCGCCCGGCGCGACGGCGCGAACCGGCCGCCGAACCGCCGCCGGATCGTCGCTGGATAAAGTCGGCGCCGGCGGTGAGGACTGCGGCAGCATCGGTGAGGACGTGTCGGTGATGGGGTGGGGTTCAGGCATCCTGCAGATAGAAAATCAGGTCTTCGGCTTCGGTCAGAATCGCTTTCATGTCGGCCCCCGCGTGGTTGTCGACTGCTGTCTGCAGACGCGCCAGCAATGCGCGCAACTCGTCAGCGTCCTCAGCTGCCGCCTGCTCCAGCAGCGGACTGCCCTGTCGCAGTACTTCCTGGGCGCGGTTGAGTGTTGCCTGAAACTCGGGGAATAACTCCGGTTCCGGAATCGGTTCCGCTACGGGCGTGGCGGCGACGGGCAGTGCGGTCGAGCCCGGCAGCACTTCGGAACGCAGTTCACGACTGGCCGCGAACGCCTCGTCGAGCCGTATCCTGGCTGCCGCGCCACCACGCTGACGGAACCGCTCCACCGCGTTGTCGATCGTTAACTGCTTTTCGTTGCCGGTCGTTCGCTCAGAGGCCGTGACGGTCAGGATTCCGTCGAGATCCAGGTCGAAGCGCACCAGAATCTCGTGGCCCGCCTCTGCCTCCACCAGGTCCTCCAGCTCAAATTCTCCCACCAGGTCGTTGTTCCGAACGTTGTCATTTTCGCCCTGGTAAACCTCGATGTGCACGGCATCCTGTCCGTCATGCGCTGTGGTGAACACGTCGGTTTCGGACACGGGCAACGGTGAGTTGCGGCGGATCAGCCGTGCGAATTTATTGCTGCCGTAACGTCCATTGACGTAACCCAGGCAGGCGATGCCCAGCGTGTGCGGCGTGATATCGACCAGCACGGCATCAACGTCGTGTCCCGCGATCAACGCCGCCTGTACCGCGGCGCCCGCGGCCACACAGAGGTCCGGATCGACGTCCGTGTGCAGTGGCAGGCCCAGCCGATCGTTGAGCAGACGATGCACCAGCGGCGTCCGCGTCGAACCTCCGACCAGCACCACGCGGTCAATATCCCCCGCCGTCAGGTCCGCGTCCTCCAGGGTCTGATCCAGACAGACGAGCGTCTTCTCCAGCAGAGGCAGGATCATGTCCTCGTAGTCGAACCGCTTCAGTTCCATGTTCAGGTGCAGCGGCACTCCCTTGTGCTCGACAATGAACTCTTCTTCGATCTGCACGACGCCTTCGGTCGAGAGCTGCTTCTTCGCGTTTTCGACCACGGCGAGCAGTCGCGAACGCGTCCGCGGTGTGTTCCGCAGGTCCACCTTGTGCTCGACCTGAAACGCATCACACACATGGTGCAGCAACAGTTCATCGAAGTCGTCGCCACCGAGCCGTGTATCGCCGTGACTGGCCAGCACCTCGACGACCCCGGCTTCGATTTGCACCACGGACACGTCAAACGTCCCGCCGCCAAGGTCATACACGAGCAGCCGTTCAGCGAGGTCGGGTGTCGCGTTGTAGGCGAGTGACGCGGCAGTCGGCTCGTTAATGATCCGCACGACGTCAAGTCCGGCCAGTTCGCCGGCCGCGCGGGTCGCTTCGCGCTGAACCTCGTTGAAGAACGCCGGGACTGTGATCACAGCTCGCGTGACTGCACGACCAAGGTCGGTCTCGGCCCGCTGCTTCAGCTTGCGGAGGATCACCGCCGAGACCTCCTGCGGCGTAAAGTCCTGCCCGCCCAACGACACGGTGTCCGCCTGCCCCATGCGGCGTTTGATGGACTTCACCGTCCGTTCCGGCGCGAGAATAAGCTGATTCCGCGCGGGGTGTCCGACGATCAGGCCGCCCGATGCGTCCACACCCACAACTGACGGCAGCATCGTCTCGCCCGATTCCGCAATCACCCGCGGATGCCCGTTCTCCACAATTGAGATGACGCTGTTCGTGGTTCCCAGATCGATCCCGACGATCGTGTCCATTGTCTCCGTACCGGACATGTGTGTTTTCCCTGTGTTATCCTGGTCCGTGATTATTGGTTGATTGACAGACGGCCAGCCGCTTCTGGCGCGTTGAACAATCGAAAATCATCGATCAAAACGTCCCTGCTGCTGCCCCGCCCGGCAACGCCGTTAAGGATTTTCGTTCCAGGGCTCTGCCCTGGAACGAGGCTCTGGAAATCCTTAACGGCGTTGCCCGCCCGGGTTCCGTGCTGCTTTGACCTCCGCGAATCGAATCACTTCTCCCTGCCAGCGGAACCCCGGCCGCAGTTCTTCGACGACCTCGCCCGCTGGCTGATTGGTCACGTCGACCACTTCGACAACCGTCATACTGTTGACATCCACTGGCAGGCCGACACATGCGATTCGTTCCAGTCCGTGCGACTGCATGGCCCGGTCCAGCCGCTGCTGAATCAGCCGATAACCTTCAAGGAGTGAATCGAGCAGCGGCCGCCAGGCCTCCTGCGCCTGTCCGGCGAGCTGGCGTTTGATCGAGCCGGCAAAGCAGCGGCACGCCTGTCGCTTCCAGAACGACGTCCGGGCCAGTTCCGCGTCGATCAGCTCGCTGGTCTGTTCGGCCGTGGCGAGCAACTGTTCGCGCGTCCGCTCAATAACCGTCCGCCCGCGATCCAGCGCCTCACACAGATCGGCCAGTGACTCAAGCAGCGGCCGGCTGGCAATTCGGGCGGCCTCCACCTCGCGCGGCTTAACGGCATGAAACTCGTCGATCGCCGTCTGCAGTGAGTCGAGCGCCGTCCCAGTCGCTGCCTGCAGCGACCGGCCGCTTTTTGTCTGCAGTTTGACTTCCTGCCGCAACGCCGTGAACGACTCGACAAGGTCATACAAACCCGCATTCGGATGATGCGGTGACGCAATCGTCGCAGCTTCGGCACGTGACTCGCTCAGCCACGAACGGAACTGGTCGAGCATCAGCTCGTCCTCGGACACTCCGCTGGCTGCCACGTCAAAACGTTGCTCGTTCTCCATCTCACGGCACCTCGGCAAGTTGCAGCAGAGCACTGGTCGGAATACGGCTCTGCTGCAGTTGCGATCGCAGCTCAGCGATGATCGAGTCGAGCGGGCGGTCGCCTTCCAGGCCGAACAGCAGCGTCCGCAATCGCTCCAATGGATCGCGCACGCGTTCGTAGGCCTGCCGCACCTCCCGAAACCGTTCCGGATCGCGGTCTGGTGGATGCTGCTTCACCAGTTCCAAGTATCGCCGCCGGATGGCCGTCTCGTCCGCTGTCGCATCGAGATTCAGGATTGCCCAGGGGTCACGCACGCCAATGCCTCCGTTTTCTGTTCCACATTGTCTTTATTGTTCTTCGCAAAGAGCATCGCCCTACTGGCCTCCATTTGCTTGTGCTGGCGTCTGGAGCATCGCAATCTCGACAATCTCATCCATCCCGAGCCATTTCGACAGTTTCGTCGACCGTCGGCGGAACCATCTCATCCAGCTCCATGGCAGGACCGAACGGCGGGGGCTGGAGAAATCGCCCCGGAGATTTCAGCAATGTGATCTTTCGCCGCGCCATCTTCAGCAGCTCGTCGTGGCTGTGATCGGACGAGCCCTCACACAGCTCAATCACCTTCCGAAAGCTGGCCAAAGCGCGCTTCTGATGGCCAAGTGATTCACGGCCGACTTCGAGAATGCCGGTGAGGAAGTGAAAGGTCGGCGTCTGCGGGAATTTCTTCCGGCCCTTCACCACGAACTTCTTGAGTAGTTGCTGATCGCCCGCCAGCTGGAGAAAACCGCAGACGTTCAGCAGCTCTTCGGCCTGAAACTTCACACGGCTCGTCCGCCGGATGTAGGCGAGCAGGTCAGGTACTAACGATTTCCAGAACCGGTGAGGCACCTTCCGCTGCTTCAGTTGGAACATGAGGCGGGTCATCTCACTGGCCGTCTGTGCGTGGCAGCGGCGTTTCAGCTCCGACTTCCACATCGTCTCGAACCCCGCCACGAGCGTCTCGGCCAGGCCGGCCCGCCGGAACTCAATGACCAGATGCAGGAGCGCCGCTGTGGCTTCTTCGAAACTGTCACACACCGCCTGCACCGCCAGTTCGCCGGCAGCTTCGTCACTGGACTGAAACTCCAGCACCGCCCGCAATGTCAGAATCTCCGCCCGATCCCCGATGTCGGCCGACCGCAGCGGCACATCGACCGCTTCCAATTCTCGCCGTGCCGCTGATAAATCCTCGACTTCAATCAGACGCCGCAGGCAGGCACTGTGAGCGGCGATCGTGGCGTGGCACAGTGACTTGTCCAGTGGCCGCAATCGGTGCGCGTGATGCAGACAGTCCCGAGCCTTGAACGGGTCGCCCGCCGTCAGTTCGTACCCGCCGACAATCCGCAGGGCCTGGAGATCGTTGGGGAAGTGTTCGAGCATCCGCTGCGCCGTGCGGCTGGCCTCCGAGCTGTGACCTGTCAGCTCATGTGCGCCAATCAGATTCGTCCACGCCCGCTCGTTCTCAGGACACGCTTCCAGACTGTCCGACAAGTGCTCGATGGCGAATTCGTATTCGCATTCGATCTCTTCCGAGTGATCGCCGCTGCAGGAGCAATGCACCAGTTCGTCAATCTCGCGACAACTGGCCGCTGCCATGCGAGCATGTACCAGTGACCGCACGAGTGGCCGTTCCCGCTCAGTGAACGCCGGAATCGAATTCAGTTCGGCGAGATACTGAAGCCAGTGTTCCTCGGCGTCCTCCTGATCCTCGGGTTCGTCGAGCAGTGCTCTAGTCCGATGCCAGCGCGGGTCAATGGGTGGCGGCGTGGCATGGCATCGAAATTCGTCGAAGACGTCGTGCGCCTCGGCGTCAATGATCCGCGACAGAACCGCATCCGTGATCCGACGAAGCACGTTCGCCTGCTTCCGGAATGCCGGACGGCAGCGCTGCCAGACGCGCATCATCTCCGACCAGTCCTCACGAGCGACGTGATCGCGGAGTTCGGTCAGGGCCGTCAGCGACTGTCCCCCGAGCACTGCTCTCTCGATCACTCGCACGAGGCCGCTGTCCGCGCCGGTGCCCGCGCCGCCACAACGGCGAATCGTCTGCAGCCGAGCCGCGATCCTCGCCGGTGCCCGTGCCTCATTCAGCCGCGACCAGCAGGCCTCAGCCGCCGCATCGTCGCTCCGATACCACTGGATCAGTCCGCGGACGAACACGCGCCACTCGGCCGCCGGAGATTTCCGCGGGATGCCGCTGAGCCGTTCGAGCGCCGCGTCGTCGTCACCCGTTTCCACCAGGGTCAACGCCTGCCGCACTGCGTCGGCGACGTTCCGATCCGCGGGCAACGTTTGATCCGGAGCCCCGATCGCCCGGTCAAACTGATCGTGAGACACGGAATTGCGTGTCAGTTCGGACACGGTGTCGCGGTATTGCGGAAAGCGGTCGAGCAGCCCGGCCCGCAGCAGCAGTTCGGGCAACCGCGCCTGCACAGACTGATCGGAAGCAGACTTCGCCAGCGGCAGGAGCAGGTCCCGACACTGCTCCTGCAGACCATTGCGATGCAGTTCCGCGGCGCGCTCGAACGATGCCTGTTCGAGTAACTGCTGCCGCACAGGACTCACTTCCTGCCGGATCGCAATGCGAGCCTGTTTGAGTGCGTCTTTGTACTGCCCGCGATCAAGAAAGCGACGCGTCAGTGTGACCGCGTCCGCCTGATTCTGTTTCTGAGATCCCGGCCTGGCTTTGCGGCGGTTCCGTCCCATCTTCCGGTCGTCCTGTCCAGAAAGAGTGTTGCTTTCGCTCCCTGCGTCCTCGTCCGTGCTGCCTGCGGAAGATACTGACTGGAACCTGAATCGTCGCTACCCATTCCCTCAAAAAATTGGTTACCCGATAGAATTGGTCTGGTCCGTGATGATTCGGAGTCACACCTGTTCTTCACGCGTCGCGCAATCGTTGCTGGAAGAGACAACCAAACGGAACATCGAGAATTCTCCTGGCCATTCAAAGGTAAAGGTCCATTGGATCCTCTGGTGTCAGTGCCGCCCCACAGTACAGGCATTTCGTCTGATCGGCTTTGCCAGGACGACTGCACTGCGGGCAATTGATGACGGAGCGAACCAGTTTGCCGTCCAGGCTTCCATCCCTCAGGTCCACGTCCCGAATCCGCTCCAGCAATGTCTCGCTGCTGATGTCGGTATGCTCTGAGATCAGTTCACACAACGCGCGACAAACCAGTTGAAGCCGATCAACCTTCGTTCGCAGCGTCCGAACATCTTCAGTCAGCTCCCCATCGCGCCGCGCCGAGTCTCGCCGCGCCTGGTCGATCTTCAAGTCGTTGAGATAGTCAGCCATTGCGGTACCTGCCCAGCCATGCGTCTGAAACTTCGAACCAACAATGCGATTGAGGTCTTGAACGACTACGGCTTCGAAAACCAGCGGTCTGCTTACTCTTCCAGCGCCGCCCAGTCGATGAGTTGAATTGGCTCGGGAACGATTTCCACGAATTCGTTGCGCTGGCTTGTGCGGACTCCTTTGCCTGCTCGCGAAGTCACGTTGTATTTCATCTGACCGAAGCTCAATGTTGTATCGTTGTTGTTAACCACACGAAGCGTGTCGCTGGGCCGGGCGAGCAGCTTGGCACCAAGTACGACGTCGCCTTTCGCCATCTTGATGCCGCGGACTCCGATGCCCGGACCGGACAGAATTGGCACTTCTTCGAGTGCGAAGTGAATAATCCGAGCCTGCTGCGTTGCAAGGAACATTGTCGTGTGATCGCGAATCAGCTCGACGTGGACCACCCGATCGCCCTTGCGCAGCCGGCAGAATTTGCGGCCCGTGCGCGATGATGGCGGGCGGAACGTGCTCAGCGAGACCTTCATGATCTGGCCTTGAGCGGTTGCGATCAGCAGGTGTGGCAGCGTACTGGCATCATCCAGGATTTCGTCAACGGGCGTGAATCGCGAATCCGTCGAGAGGGCGGCCACGATGCTGGCTCCGTCAGCCATCCGCACATGCTTGGCAAGCGGTTCGCCATAGCCGGATGAGGCTGGTATCTGGTCAATGGCCAGCGTGTAGGCAACGCCATCGGACGAGTACAGGACGGCGCTGTCCACCGTATTGCCGGGCAGCACATCGAGCACCCTGTCTCCGTCCCGGACACGTGTGCTTTCTACTTTCGCCAGTCGGCCGACACGTTTGATCCAGCCCTCGCGCGTCACGACGACGTTTGTGTTTTCCTTAACGATATACGTCTCGGCGGCGAACTCTGTGATTTCTTCTGATGAACCGACACCGGTCCGCCGCTTGTCCGCAAATGTGTCGGCGATCTCGATCAGCTCAGTCTTGACGATCTCCCACAGCTTCGATTCCGACTTCAGAATGTTTCGGATGCGGCGAGCTTCCTTTTCCTTCTCGTCCAGTTCCGCGCGGATGTCGTCGATCTCCAGCTTCGAGATGCGATAGAGCTGTAGTTCGAGAATCGCGTTGGTCTGCACGTCGTCGAGTGGAAACTCTCTCATCATCTTGACAGCCGCATCCTGCTTGCCGGTCGAACTACGAATAATCTTGAGAGCTTTGTCGAGGCCGTTAAACACGATCATGAAGCCTTCGAGAATGTGAATCCGTTTCTCAAGCTGCGCAAGCTGATATTGAAACCGCCGCCGTACGGTCTGCTGCCGGAAGTCCAGGAAGTGCTGCAGGATCTCGACCAGGTTCATCCGCGCGGGTGCGAGTGCCCCGGAAGCGTCCGGCGCCAGCGCCGTCGCGTTGTAGGAGAAATTCTGTTCAAGGCTCGTGTGTTTGTAGAGATATGCGATCACAGCCTCGGCATCGGCGCCCGGCTTAAGTTCGAGCACAACACGCAGACCGTTCTTTTCATCGGTCTCGTCATTGGCATCGACGAGTTGCGGCAGCTTGCGGCTGGCGACCACTCCGCCAATCTCGGCAACCAGGGGACCAGTCTCCACGCCATACGGAACGGAGTAAATCACGACACGGTCTCTGACCTCACGACGTTTCTCTTTGTCAAACCGCCATTCACCGCGGACTTTGACCGACCCGCGTCCGTCTTCGTACATTTTTCGGATGTCGCCGCGGTCGGTGACGATGCGACCGCCGAGCGGGAAGTCCGGGCCCTTGATGTATTTCATCAACTGCGGGACGGTCGCATCTGGACTGTCGATCATATGCACACAGGCCTTGATCACTTCGCCCAGATTATGCGGCGGGATACTGGTCGCCATGCCGACCGCGATTCCCTGCGTCCCGTTGACCAGCAGATTCGGGAACCGAGCTGGCAGAACAACCGGCTCCTGCTTATCGCCGTCGAACGTGGACCGCATGTCGACGGTGTCGAACCGCAGTTCATGCATCAGCTGCTCAGCCAGCAGCGACAGCTTGGCCTCGGTGTACCGATGCGCTGCCGCGGGCAGTCCCATCACCGAGCCGAAGTTGCCCTGTTTGGTGATCATTGGATAGCGCAGCGAAAACTCCTGAGCCATGCGGACCAGCGCGTCATAGACTGCCAGGTCGCCATGCGGGTGATACTGACCGATCGTGTCACCGATGATGCGGGCGCATTTGCGAGTCTTGCCGTTATGCAGCAGCCGCAATCCGTCGAACATCACGAACAGAATGCGACGATGCACCGGCTTGAGCCCGTCGCGCACATCGGGCAATGCACGCGACTGAATGACCGACATCGCATAATTGAGATACCGCCGCCGCGTTTCCTGACTGATGGAGACGTATTCAAGCCGGTCATGCTCAGGCTGATCAGAGGCCACACTGAGCTGCTCGAAATCGCCGTTGCCGTCACCGTTCTGATCACCGTCGGAGCGAGCCTTATCGCTGATGGCACGGACCTGCTTCTGTGCCTTCTTCTTTCGCGAACTCGATGCCTTCTTCTTCGCCAAGGGATCCTCCCGAAACTTCGCTCAAAGCGATTCACCGCAAGCCGGGTCTACATGCGTCTGTACCAGACGGCTTCGATTCCAGGCTGATTCGTACGCATCCGGCGTATGGAAGAGCGACGTCACTGAACGTCGCCCGGACCGCGGTCGTGAAGCGGCAAAGTGTAACGATCAGCGAGACTTTTCCCACCACAGTGAGTCACCGGATTGTAGCCGTCACAACACTTGTCAGGATTCTAAGGCTGCTCGTAAGTCTTTACGTACCAACAGATTCTGCAAACACCACCGAATCGCCTCGAAGCTCACAGAATGATTCATCGGAGCAATCCGCAGTGGCCGAATTCACGTAGTGCATGAGCCTCTGAACGATCACCGTTTCGAGGGACCTGCACACAAAACAACCGGCATGGATGTCGGCTCGTGAAGCTCGTTCTAGCGGTCCCGGGAGAGAGTCATGGTTCGCAGCTCACTACCACTGTTCGCGGTTCTGTTGACGAGCGTATGTCTGGACCAGGCCGCAGCTCAGGTGCCGTATCCGTACCAGACCCCTCGGGCATACCCCGGTGGATATGCCGCGCCGCAGCGGATTGCCCGAGCGACGTCGCATCCAACTCCTCGACGGGGAATGTATGGGCCAACGGTGGCCAAAGGTCAGTACCCGCAACTGGGAGCGCCACTTTATCCAACACCCAGCCAGGACATTCCGGCCCAGGTCGGCGGCACGATGTACACGAACCAGGCATTCGCGCCGCATGAGTTGATGCACGAACACGAATACCGAGGGTTGTACCCACCCTTCTACTACCGCGTCCGTGGCAACTGGCTGCTGACACCCTTTGGCATGGAATCGCACGACCGATGGGAGCTGATGGGTACGGAAGTCAAAACCAAATACAGCTCGAGAATCCCGTGGAAGGCGATGTTCGTCCCACCGATGAACACCAACGTCTTCAACCTGGGCCGAAACCGTAACTAGCTGTGTCGGTCGCGTTTAGATGGGTAGCCGAAGTCGCCAGACTTTGGCCGGACCCGCGGAAACCAAACTCTGGCGAGTTCGGCTACATCCATCACTTCACGGCTGACACAGCACTGGTGCTGTATCAAACCAGTATTTCAGGGTAGCCGGATTCGCAAGAATTCGGTTCCGCCCGGCAAGTCCCGAAGTCTTGCGACTCCGGCTACAAACGACCGACCCTAAGGACAAGTGCAGAAACAACGGGGAGGGCGAAGCTCCCGGAAGACCGAAAATAGTTTCTGCACGCGCCCTAAGTTCCACCTATGACAGAGCACTGGATATTCGGAACAGAATGCCAGCCCGGCTCCTCAAACCACAGCGATCAGGGACGACGATTATGGTGACTCGATTCAACCCACTTCGACTGCGGGCCGCAATCGCCGTGTGTCTGCTCGTCCCGGCCGGACTGCTGGCTCAGGACGCACCGGCTCCGCCCGCACCGGAGGCGCCACCGAAACCGGCGGCACCAGCCCCCACAGCCGAACCAGCAGTACCACCGGCACCCGTGCCAGTACCCGTTCCAGCTCCGATACAACCGGCGACACCTGATCCGGCGCAGCCTGCTGCACCCACAGCCGAAGAACCAGCTGCCACGCAGGCGGAAGAAGCGGACGGAGTTGCAAGAGTTCCAACCGCTGGTCGCCGTGGTAATGCTTGTGGTGTCGGCATGACCTGTGGACCTCGTGCCGTGGCCAGTCAACCGTCCGCCGGTTGCAACGCCTGCGGATCGGCGACTAACCAGCTTGGTGGATGCATGAACGGCGCCTGCCCAAACTCGGCGCCTTGCTTTGCCACACCGGGGGGTGGTCTCAGCCCCGAAGTCTGCGCCGGTCGACCGTATACGGTAGGCGACCTGAAACGTGATCTGTGGATGTGGGAATGTGGTATCAAACAGGATCTGGGCCTGGGTCCCTATCGTCAGCCCAATGCGGTGGACTTCTGGCTGCAGCAGCAGCGAATGGAATTCGAGTGCCGCCGGGCGTACCGCAATCACGTATGGGGAGCCCACCTCCACAACAAGTTGAATTACTTCAAGCCACGCGGTTGCTGCGGTGAGGGGTGTGCTCCATTCGGTCAATACGAGCGAATCTATGCCGCTCAGCCAGACCACTGGGACGCACGCGACAGCCAGTTGTACGCGGCTCCCGCCACGGGAGTTCCCACGGCCATCCCGCTGCCACCGAATGTGCATTACCAATACAACTTCGGCTGGGGCACGCCTTCGAGTCGGCTGACACCAATCTCGTCTCTGGTCCGACCCCGCTTCTAATCATCGTTCATTACCAGACCCGGCGATGCTTCGGCTCGATTTCTGACAAACGTCCCGAATCTGAAAGCGGAAACATGACGCTTCACACCGCCCTTCGCTCGTCCATGCTGTGCCTGGCCGGGATCGGCCTGTTCAGCACGACACTGCACGCACAGGATGGGGCTGCCCGAGTTCCTGTCCCGCACCCAGACAAAATCTACCAGTACTACGCACACATACCGGCCAAACGGCGACAGCCACCGAATCCCACATACTGGACTTACATGCCCCTGCCGTTTCACGGCTGTTGCAATACCTGCGGCCAGCCCAATTGCCCGGGGCATATGGGTGTCTGGACGCCGCCGGCAGTTCGCTGGCTACTGGACCCCGACTACTACGCCCTGCCACCAGACTATGGCTGGTCCAACGTCGGCAACCGGCCGATCAAGCGAGTCCAGCCCGTGTATCAGAACTACCGCCCGGAACACTTCGCTGGCCAACCCGGCGCCGGCCCCCGTGCGGGAGCCCGAAGCTATCCCATCATTGCCCAGCCGACGGACACGACACAGATGGGTTATTACTATCAGACGGTCCCAGTCTGGCAGCCGAAAAACATTCTGCCACCACCACCCGATCCTCGCACATGGCACGTGCGCAACTGCGAGATGGCGCCGGATGGCACCTTCTGGCAATGGCGTCGCATCAACCATGCCTGGGTCCCGCAGCACATGATTCCCAGCGCGGCCCAGCCGGTCCCGCAAAAACTCGAAGCGGTCCCCGAGGAACTCCCTCCCGTCCCGGTTCCCGTCCCGAATCCTAACGACCCGGAAGCGCTTAATAAGACGATCTACAATTCGAGCGTCCGCCGCGCGTCGTATTGATCGGGCATGTGGCGAAGCGTCACAGTTCCCGTGGAATAACAAAGCCCGACTCTCACTTGAGAGTCGGGCTTTCTGTTTTTCAAGACTGAGTAAGTGCAGAGTCATGCGGTCTCGGGCAAACCGAATGGCTCCCGGTAGTTCTTGGTCAGCATCCCGTTGGCTATGTCATTGTCGATGAACACACCTTTTGCAGGATCGAAGTTGACTCGGCCGTCGGTGCGGTAGGCGATCTCTCCGAGATGCACGAGAGAACAACTGAAGTGCGCTTTCTGTGCTGATGCCGCCGTTTCCACTCGCCGCGTGCGTACGGCGTCCAGGAAGTCGGACATGTGCTCGGTGTAGCCTCTTTGACCGCGCAGGTCTTTGCCTTCGGTCGGGCCGGGTTCACCTTTGTGGCCAAGGAACACGCTGAAAGCTCCACGACGCGAGAAAATCATGTAGCCCTTCGTGCCGTAGAAGACATTGCCGTTATCGAAGCCATGCAGGCCGTAACTTGTAAACGGGTAGTTCTCATAGATGAGCAACCGGCCGTCTTCGTACTCGTACTGGACGTGCATGTTGTCGGGATACTCGCTGGCGTGACCGTGCAGCATCATGCGACTTCCGCGAGCGGTGATCTGCTTCGGCAGTGAATCAACACCCAGTCCCCAGGCGGCCATATCGAGATCGTGGATTCCATCATCGCCGATCTCACCATTGCCGTAATCGCGATACATTCGCCAGGTCGAATGAAAGCGATGTTTATTAAACGGACGCTTCGGAGCCGGGCCGAGCCAGCGGTCGTAGTCGCATCCAGACGGCGGCTGACTGTCCGGAACCGGCTTCACGACGTTGCGAGTTTCCGCCGTCCAGGCCCGAGCGACTTTGATGTCACCAATGATCCCATCCTCGAGCAGCTTCCGAGCCTTCGCGGTCACCGGACTGCTGCGCATCTGACTGCCCTGCTGCACGACTCGCTTGTACTTCTTCGCGGCCTCAATGATCAGCGGACCTTCATTGAAGACGTGTGAGATCGGCTTCTCGATGTACGTGTCCTTACCGGCCGCCATCGCTTCCAGCGCGATGGGTGCATGCCAGTGATGCGGCGTCGCAATAATGACGGCATCAACATTCGAATCCTTAAGCACGTCCTCGTACTTGAGCGTCCGTTTGGCCGGACGTGCTCCGGCGGCACTGATGACACCAGCCATCCGAGCAACCTGAGCCGGATCGACGTCGCACAACCATGCGATCTTCGCATCGTCCCGTGGCGCCAGCCCTTTGACATGATGCGTCATAATCCCGCCGCAGCCGATGATGCCGAGATGCACGGGTTCGGCGGCAGAAGCTGCCCACGAGTGGACACCGCCCAGTGCTGTCGCACCGGCGGCGACTGTCGTGACTTCGCCAGCTCGTTGCAGAAAATCACGCCGGTTTGATACGTCGTTCTTCATGGTACGCTCCCCTGCGGCAGAATGATGCGGTGACCGATACACGAAACCTTAGTGGGACTGCGCCACTTCGCAAGAATCGTCACCTCTTCGCCTGGGAGACGGTGCGCTCATGGAACTCGGATTTCGTGGTCGGGCCCGTTCCCAGCGGCCACGCGAGGATTCGGCCGGTGGGAAGTGCCGACGGTGTTTGAGGGAGGTGCGTCGAGGCGTGACTGGCCATTGTCGGAGTGTGACCCGGCCTGGTCGGCGTGTGGGAATGGTCCGGCCGTCAGTGAGTCCCGTCAGTCGGAGTGTCAGCGTCCTCAGTCGGCTCATGAGGACGCCGAGTCGGCCCGTGATGGCACGCAGACGGAGCAAAACGTCGCAGAAAACCGGGACTCGGCAGTATTCGCGACTCGCTATCTAACTATATGTACACTATTCAGGCCCTGCCGCTCGCGCGCAGCGTTAAACGCCGCGACCGCGTCGTCCGACACCGACGTCTGATTCAAATGGAGATACCGAAGACTCGACAGTCCAGACAGACCACTCAGGTCAGACACCGACGTCTGATTCAAATGGAGATACCGAAGACTCGACAGTCCAGACAGACCACTCAGGTCAGACACCGACGTCTGATTCAAATTGAGAATCCGAAGACTCGACAGTCCAGACAGACCACGCACGTCTGACACCGACGTCTGATTCAAATTGAGATACTGAAGACTCGACAGTCCAGACAGACCACTCAGGTCAGACACCGACGTCTGATTCAAATGGAGAATCCGAAGACTCGACAGTCCAGACAGACCACTCAGGTCAGACACCGACGTCTGAGTCAAATCGAGATACTGAAGACTCGACAGTCCAGACAGACCACTCAGGTCTGACACCGACGTCTGATTCAAATGGAGAATCCGAAGACTCGACAGTCCAGACAGACCACTCAGGTCAGACACCGACGTCTGATTCAAATCGAGAGACTGAAGACTCGACAGTCCAGACAGACCACTCAGGTCAGACACCGACGTCTGAGTCAAATCGAGATACTGAAGACTCGACAGTCCAGACAGACCACTCAGGTCAGACACCGACGTCTGAGTCAAATTGAGAATCCGAAGACTCGACAGTCCAGACAGACCACTCAGGTCAGACACCGACGTCTGATTCAAATCGAGAGACTGAAGACTCGCGTCGCGCGCCTCATCGAGAAACACTCTCCAGGCTGTTGCCAACTGCTCACCGTCGGCGGAGAGCAAGGCGTCGATAACGACCGGCGGACGATCTGACTCGGGGTCTGCAGCCTGTCGTGCGACCTCCCAGCGACAACATGATTCCACCAGTTTCTGGCGCAACGACGTGGTCAGTCCGGAGTACGGGTCGACGGCCAGTGCCGCAGCCAGTTCAGCGCGCGTGTCACTCGCTGCCTCCGCCGCGTTGCTCAGCAGCGTCACGTCTTCACCAAACAGGATGGTCGCCAGTTCGTCCGGCCAGTCGCTTTTGCTGGCCAGCATTTCGGCGAGAAAGAACAGTGTTTCCCGCCAGCGGTCACTGTCGGCCCATGCCGCCAGTTCGTCCGACCCGGTTGGTGATCGGGGACTGCCACGCATGAGCCAGCGCGGCGCGGTAATCACATCGCGAATGTGCCATGCGGCGAAGTACTCCTGAAACGACAGATGCATGAAGGCAAACAACGGTGCCCCGGCATCATCCAGGCCGCGTGGCAGCAGCAGGCCACTGCGGCGGGCGAGGTAATCCACAAACCGGGCCGGCAGCGTTGGGTCGGGCGTCTGGCTGCTGTTGTCGATAGCCTCGGCAATCCACGTGCGGACCTGATCCTCGTTCGCCAGGACCTCGCGTCCGTCGTCGTCGTCATCCTCGGTGGCCTGCCGCTGCAACTGCATCTGAAAGGCCACGTATCCCAGCCACGATCGCATACTGTCCAGCGGAGCGGGCGGCAGTTCGAGCTTGCGCTGCGCCTGAATCGTCTGCAGATACGCCTCGGCGATCTCGTCGTAGAGCAGCGTCCGGCCATTGGGAAGTCGTGTCCGCACACGGTAGATCAGGGCCATCATCGTCAGCAGATTGGGCGTGCGGGCCAGGCGGTGCGTCGTGGGATGTTTCCGGATGGCTGCGGCAAATTCTTCCGCGGCAGTCTGCGCCTGATCATCATCGTCTTCACGCTCGGCAAACCAGTTTCGTCCGAACTGGTCGATCTGGGCATCGGTGAACGGGACGATGTAGACGGTTGTGGCGAGATGCTGTTGCCGAGGGATCTTTCGCCGAACCTCCTTCGGCATTTCGCCCAACAAATCAATGAAATCGCCGTCGTCGTGCATGCCCAACGCACCGGCAGCCACGTCCTCAGTTGCAAAGCGGTCGAACGGAACCGCGTCGTACCCCACGATTCGAGATGTCAGCACCCAGCGACAGTCCGGGTAGGTCGTACACGCGGTCCAGAACTGTTCACGCAGTCGATTGCGCACGTCAACACTTCCGATCTCGTCGAGCCCATCGAACAGGATCAGAGCCTGCCCCGAGTTCAGAACGCCCGTCAGGTCCTCCCGCGTGAGTCCCTCGGGCCAGAACGGCTGTCGGCAGAATTGATCGAGCAGGTCGTCGAACGTGACGTGTTTGCCGATGCGATAATCGCGCAGAGTGACGGGCAACGGAATCACGAGACTGCTGCGCTGCAGAGCCAGCAGTGTTGTCAGGTGGGCGATCAGCGTCGACTTTCCCGAGCCGGGATCGCCCAGCACGACGAGCCGTCCGTGTTCGTCGAGCAATTCCTGAATGCCATGCCGCTCGGCTTCCTCGGCCTGATCCGGCGTGACCGGCCGCGGCCCGAGATTCAAGGGCACGTACAGACGCTCGATCCGCGTGTTCTGCACGTCCTTCAGACTGGGGTACCCCACAAATCGCACGTGCCGAAACCGCGGAAGCAGATTCGTCATGTACCGATGCCACAGTTGATGATTCCAGACATCAACAAACCGGGACACGTCCGGCTGCGGCTTCGAACCGTCGGGATGGACACGTACCACGGTCAGAGGCTCCGGAGTTGGACATACTGACGAAACAGGTCGGGTGTGAGCTTCTTTGTGTTGTCCCACGCGCGGACGAGTTCGGCAACGCGCAGAACGCGCTCATCGGCCGGATCAGGGAACAGGGGTGAGTATCCGGCCGGTACGTGATCCTGGTCCACAGCGGCCGTTCCGGAGTACTCGGGCGCGTCACGCAGCTTTCGTTCTGCAAACACGGGATGCATGTCCGGCCACGCTGTGTCGGCCTGGGGGTCGCGGCCGCCGATGCGGCAGAACCGCACGATCTCGTTCCAGAACCGTTCGTCATTCTCCAGAATTCGGAAAACATCGTTCTCATACTGCTTGAGGTACGAGACGACCAGCGCAAGGTCCCGATCCAATTCAACTCCGACCAGTATCGTCGCCATCTGATTCACGTACCGAATGAGGCCGCCGATGAACGATTTGATCTTCCTCGGATTTGCAGGCAGTAACCGGTGTTCGATGATTGTGCCGATCCAGTCCTCAGGGTCCGCGAATGGCGGCACGGTGATCAGCTCGGTGAGGTACGGTCTGGCGTCGGCGATCAGCGGCAAACGATGAAGGCCCTGACACAGCTTGTCCAGATAGTCGTCCGCTCGCAGCAGAGTCGCCGCACGCGACTGCTCGCTGTCGATCATCCCGCTCTCGATCATTTGCCCGGCAACCGCCTGCCGAATCGTCCGCCAGTCCAGGCCCAGCACGAACACACAGCTTGGAATCGACAGGTAGATTTTGAGCGCCTCCAGCAGCCGAAACGCGACGTGTCCCTCACAACGATCGAGATCGTCAATCATGACGATCAGTCGGCGTTCCTTGTTCCTTCCGAGCAGTGTGCGAATCGCATCGTCCAGCAGATCACGACAAAGCTTCGACGGCAGCGGTTCCTGCAACCGGTCCCGTTCCCACTTCTCGCCGCCCTTTACGATCTTGCTTGGCTGAATACCGATCTGCTTCGTGACTTCTTCGATCGACATCAGAGCGGCGTAGGTGAGCTTGCCGGCTTGATCCAGCGCACGACGGGATCGCGCGACGAATCCCTTCTGCTCCGCAAAATGCGCCCGAATTTCGTTCAGCAGAGCCACGATTGGTGTCGTCTCGAACTGATACCGCCACGCCTCGAACCAAATGGTCTCAACGCCTTGGCCACCACCCTTGTAACTCTCGCGCCAAAGAGTTTTCCCGAGTTCGTTCAGCTCCTTCGGAGTTTGAGGACCAACCTTGCTTCCGGCCAGAAACCACCGGAGCTTCATCAGAAAGCTCGACTTGCCCGCTCCCCAGTCTCCATGCACGCCCATCACAAACGGTGTTGGACCAGACAGAATGTCCCGCGCCACCGCCTCAACGTCTTGAGCGTGTTCCAGGAAATCTTCGAGTACCGGTTCGTCGCTGTGCCTCATGATGATCGCCGCTCGCCTTACCACGCCAGGGGCTGTTTCCACGCGCTTCGCAATTCGGCCAGACTCGACTGAATTACGTCCTCGCCACCAACACCGCTGAATCTGACCTGATCGGAGTCGGTGACCTGGCCGATCTCGGTGGCCGGACATTCCCGTAGCAACTCGGCCACTCGCTCGGCATGTTCGGGGCGGACTTCGATGACAAAGCGTGTGTTGCTCTCGGAATACAGCAGCGACGCGTCGCACTCCACGCCAGACCCTGCGACGAGACTGGCGAGAGCGATGTCCACGCCCAGGTCTCCGGCAAACGCCATCTCTGCTACGGCGACGGCCAGGCCGCCTTCGCTCAGGTCGTGGCAGCTTTCGATCAGACCCTCGACGATCGCACTGTGAATTGCGGCGAAGACTCGGGGGGCCTGTTCGAGGTCCACTTTCGGAACGGCTCCACCAGTCAGCCCGTTGACCTTCGCAAAGTGGCTGCCGCCGAGTTCGTCGTGGGTCTGGCCGACCAGGAACAGTCGGTTGCCGGGTGACTTGAGGTCCATCGTTACTGCCTGCTCGACGTCGTCGATCTGGCCCAGGGCACTGATCAGCAGCGAGGACGGTATGACGACTGTCTGTCGCGCGCCGTTTTCGTCGTCGTACGAAAACTCGTTGTTGAGACTGTCCTTGCCCGAGATGAACGGTGTTCCGAAAGCGATGGCAACGTCCTGGCACGCGATCGCGGCGCGGACAAGAGTGCCGAGTGTCTCCACACGTTCCGTGTTGCCCCAACAGAAATTGTCGAGGATCGCGATGCGGGACGGGTCGGCGCCGACCGCCACGCAATTGCGCATTGCTTCGTCGATCGCCGATGCGGCCATCCAGTATGTGTCGTACTCGCCGTATTCCGGATTCATTCCATTAGAGATGACCAGGCCGCGATTCGATTCCAGGTCGGGTCGCACGACGGCCGCGTCGGACGGGCCGTCGCGATGCACTCCGACCAATGGCTTGACCACGCTTCCCGCCTGCACTTCGTGATCGTACTGGCGAATGATCCACTCTTTGCTGCACACATTGAGTGAACCCAGGATCGCTTTCAGGTCGTCGTCGTAGCGATCCTTCGGCGCCACATCGAGCGGTGTCACTTTCGGCGGTTGGTACGTGGCCCGCCGGATAACGGGTGGTCGCCCGTCGTGCAGGAAACTCATCGCCAGGTCGCCGACTTCGCGATCTTCATACTTCAGAACCAGCCGCTGCGTGTCGGTGAACTGGCCAATCGCCGCCGCCTCGACACCTTCTGAGACGCATAGCTTGTCGAACTCGTCCCAGTGCTCGGGCGGAACGGCCAGGACCATGCGTTCCTGAGCTTCGCTGATCCAAATCTCGGTATAGCTGAGTCCGGTGTATTTGAGCGGGCACTTTTCGAGCCAGACTTCGGCACCACTCTCTTCACCCATCTCACCCACAGCACTGCTGAAACCGCCGGCTCCGCAATCGGTGATGGATCGGTACAGTCCGCGATCGCGAGCTTCCAGAATCACATCGTGGACCATCTTCTCGGTGACGGCATTGCCAATCTGCACGGCGCCTCCGGAGATACTCTCACTCTCTTCGGTCAGTTCCGCGGACGAAAACGTCGCGCCGTGAATTCCGTCGCGGCCGGTGCGACCACCGACAGCCACGATCAGATCGCCGGCTTCCACGTGCTTGTCGCATTTGTCGACCGGGATCATCGCCACGTTACCGCAGTAAACCAGCGGGTTGCCGAGGTACCGTTCGTCGAAGTAGACGGCTCCGTTGACTGTCGGAATGCCCATACGGTTTCCGTAATCACGGACTCCGGCCACGACGCCGTGAGCGACCGCTTTGGGATGCAGCACGCCTTTGGGCAGGTCGTCATGCGACATGTCTGGCGGGGCAAAGCAAAAGACGTCTGTGTTGCAGACCGGTCGCGCACCAAGTCCTGTGCCGAGTGGATCGCGGATCACGCCGCCGATTCCGGTGTTCGCTCCGCCGTAGGGTTCAAGGGCGGACGGGTGATTGTGAGTCTCGACCTTGAAGCACACGTTCTGTTTCTCGTCGAAAGTCACGATGCCGGCATTGTCTTTGAAAACGCTCACGCACCAGTCGTCGTCACCCAGCTTCTGACGCAGCGATACCGTCGCTGCGAAGATTGTCTCCTTGAGCATGTTCTCGAAGTGCCGGCTGCCGTTCTCGTCTTCGTAGTCGATGCGTCCCGCCAGAGTCTTGTGCGAACAGTGTTCGCTCCATGTCTGAGCAACGGTTTCCAGTTCGATGTCGGTCGGGTCGCGATCGAGTTCCACAAAGTGCTGCCGGATCGTCTGCATCTCGTCGATGCTGAGGTAGAGCTGTCCTTGTTTGCTGAGCCGCATTAAGGCGTCGTCGTCCATGCCGCGGATCGCGACATGCGTCAGTTTGAACTCGTAGTCACCACCGAGTGAAATCTGGTCCATCTGAAGCGGTCCGACGACGACATGCTCGATCGCATCGTTCGCCAGTACACGTGCGCTGAGCCGCTGGGTTTCAGCGGTTGTTGCATCGGCGTTCAGCCAGTATTTGCGGCATGTCGCGACGGCCTCGACGGGTACGTTCTGCCCCTGCAACGTTGTCAACGTGCTGTTGGCCACGTTGTCCGTCACACCGGGATGGAACAGGACGTTCAGCAACGTCCCGGTTTCCGGTAACGGCTGGTCGGTGGCACCGAGCTGGCTGATGGAACATGTCTCCGCGACAGAATCCACCAGCAGTGACCGGCTGATCCGGTCGACCGCCGCCGCGTCGAGGTCGCCCTGCAGCAGGAACGATCTCGCCGAAACCGCTGCGGTCACCGATGCGAGACCCAGTCCGGAACATTCCGCCAGAATCCGTTCGCCTTCGCGGTCCACCTGACCGGCAGCCGGTCGAATCTCAACTTCCCAGAGCATCGAAGCGTCCTTCTTCAGCGTTGATCGCGGTCACAGAGCGGCTGCAAGTTTTTCCGTAGGGTGTGACAAGCGGAGGGATCATCCAACGCGGTGTGCCGGCGCGGGCGGCCATTGAAGTTAATTCGACGCTTACTTGCTTCTCAAATCTCCGCGCCGGCACACCGTGATTCCCAATCAGCCCGCTTGTCACACCCTACGACCGAAAACTCACGGTCATAGAGCGTCGCGGCTCGTTTTCGCGTCTTGCAGGAGCTTTTGCAACTCGCTGGCATCGCGGTTCCGGATCGCCGTGCGAAAGAGTTCGAACGACTCGGCAAAGCGATCAAGGCTGACATCCAGAGCATCGGCATTGCTCAACAGAATCGGCACCCAGAGGTCAGGATCGCCGGCAGCAATCCGCGTTGTATCACGAAAGCCGGTTGCTGAGAGAATCCGCTGGTCGGACTGCAGAATCGAGGCGAGTGCTGCCGCCACCGCATGCGGCAGGTGACTCGTTGTCGCCAGCGCCTCGTCGTGCGTCTTTGGATCGAGTTGCACAACCGTCGCGCCGAGCGCACTCCAGAAACGGCTGACGCGTGACACGGCAGTGGCCGGTCCGTTGTTCGCCACAACTGTCACGCGGCCTTCGAACAGATCCGGGCGGGCGGCTTCGAATCCACTTTGCTCGGAACCTGCGAGCGGATGTGAGCCAACAAAAGTCACTCCGTCGGCAGGGAAATCTCCGACTGCCGCGCAGATCGACGCCTTCACGCTGCCAACGTCGGTGACGATCGCGCCCGGCCGACTGACACTGGCGATCGCTCTCACATCGTCGGGAATCCGATCAACGGGTGTGGCCACGACGGCAATGTCCCACGACCCATTTGCCTGAGCCGGATCGGTGACAAACTCGTCGATAATTCCCCGATCAACTGCGGTCTGCAGACGTTCGGGATTACGGCCGATCCCAATCACCCGGTGCGCCAGGCCCCGTTCCTTTGCGCCGGTTGCAACCGATCCTCCGAGCAGACCGACGCCGAGAACGGCAAGCACAAGGTCGGCGGGTTGCGGGGAGTCGGACGTCATCGGCTCGGTTGCTTCCAGGGATTTGTTGATCTGACGGAACTTACCGCCCGAAGTGCTGGACACAAGCCAACACAAGCAGGTAGGCCGGAACAAGCTCCGCGCAGTTCCGGCGTCAGGTGCCGGAACTGCGCGGAGCTTGTTCCGGCCTACTTTGCTGGCGTCGGCAGAGTCAAACGAAGCTTCTCCGCAGACCGAGTGTCGTCGGCGTGGGAGCTGAAGGCCTACTGGGCAGCGACTGTTTGTGACGACGATTGCTCAAGCTTCTTCCGAGCGAGCGCGGAACCGTTCTGGGCGGCCGTCAGAAAATGCAGCCTGGCGAGGCCTGACTTCCCGGCGCGTTCCGCATCGAGCCCCAGTTGATAATTTCGCACGGGATCAAGAGCCCGACTGCGTTGCGGAGTGGATGCAACGCGATTTGCAGGCGCGGCTGGTCGCCGCGATGCCGTTTGCGAACTTCGCGACGGACGGTAGTCCGGTGTGCGATTCCGGAGCGCGTCGGCGATTGTGGCGATCGCGCTGCGCGAATTGCGATTGTTCTCGCGAATGGCCGGGCTGCGATAACTCGGCAATTCGGTGTATGCGATGCCCTGCCTGAGTCCAGCACCCTGGTGCGTAAGTCCCGAGTACGAACCACTGTCGGCGGCTTCCAGAACCATCCGGTCCATTTCGTTGAGATCGATGATCCGCGAATGAGCCCACATGCTCCGGTGGTTCGTGAATCGGCCGATTGAGGAACCTCGCAGAAACGGCAGCCCGTACGAGGACCGGGATTCTCCCGCGCTCCCGACACTGCCCAGCAGTGTGGCGCCGCGGTCCGGCACCATTACCGAGAAGTTTCCGCCGAATGTACCAATCACCGGCTGCTGAACCGTGACCTGGGCGAATGCAGGAGTGCAGATTGCGGCCATGAATGAGGCAATGAGCAAAGATCGCATGGCACCGCTCCTCGTTGAATTCCCGGGCAACTGGCAGGCTATTTCGTCCCAATCGCGAGCGAAAGGTAAATCCGGTCAATCTTCCGCTTGTGTCGCACTTCCAGACTTTCGACAATAAAATCAGTTTTGGTTGTCAAAAATCGGAACTGGCCGTATGCTGTCGCGCATCGGCAGGAGTTGTCAGTCCGGCGGAATGCCCGATCAGTCGCTGCAGTATGTTTCACATTCGTTAGAAATGAACCATGCGAGTTTCAGTCGACAAGAACGACCAGTCGTTTCTTGAGCAGTTGCACCGACTTTGCGGTGGCACTGTCCAGGAAATCTGTGAATCGGTCGGTGTTACGGCGACTGCCGTGAGACAGCGATTGTCTCGGCTGGAAGGGCTTGGACTGGTCGCTCGGGAAACTGTTCGGGCTGGCCGAGGGCGGCCTCATCATGTTTATCGAGTGAGCGATGCGGGATTGCGGCACCTCGGCGAAAACTACCGGGATCTGGCTCTGGTTCTCTGGCGGGCGCTGCACAACATTTCCGACCAGAGCGTGCGAACGGCCATTCTCGGCGAGATTCGTGACGACTTCGTTCGGCGATATGGTCGAGTCGCGTCGGACGGGCGGCTGGAAGACCGCATTCATCAGTTGCAGCAGGAACTGTCGAATCAGGGATATGACGTCGAGTGCATGGACGACGGTGGGCTACCCGTGCTGCGGGAAAACAGTTGTCCGTATCAGGACCTGGCCTCAGTCGATCCGTCCATCTGTGAAATGGAGACGGACGTTTTCAGTCGGATTCTGAATGCGGAAGTGTCGCTGACGCAGTGTTGCCTGGACGGACATTCGCACTGTGAGTTTCACGTGCAGGCAACGGCCGAAGCATAGGCTCCGCCCGAAACTGAGACGCTGTAATATCAAGGTAAGGAACACGTTAACTTCGGCTGATCGATCCGGTTGCAAGCAGGTCTGCGGTTGCTATCGTCTCCGCGTCACCACCTGCTGTGGGAAGCGGGATCGGGGTTCTGAACCGAAGTTTCTGGAAACAGGCGAACTGAAATGACGTGGATTGAAGGACGGTTCGAAGAGAACGTAATTCTGTCGACTTTGGAACAGGGTATGAACTGGGCCAAAGAGTCCAGCATCTGGCCGATGACGTTTGGTCTGGCCTGTTGTGCGATCGAGATGATGGCCACCGGAGCCAGCCGCTTCGACCTGGACCGTTTCGGTGCGGGAGCGTTTCGGGCAAGCCCGCGTCAGGCCGATCTCATGATTGTCGCCGGAACGGTCACGTTCAAAATGGCCAGCCGGGTGCGACGCCTGTACGAGCAGATGCCGGACCCGAAATACGTCATCGCGATGGGTGCCTGCACCGTCGGCGGTGGCCCGTATTTCAAATGGGGCTACCACGTGGTCAAAGGTGTCGATCTGGTCGTTCCAGTTGACGTCTATGTCCCCGGTTGTCCGCCACGTCCGGAAGCGTTACTCGAAGGCATCATGCGAATTCAGGACAAGATCAAGGCCCGCAAACTGGGACGTGGCGCCGAGCAGACAATCCCGGTTCCTCATCATCAGGGTATTGCAGCGGTTCCGGAGATTGCCGAGACCGTTGATGCCTGAAACAGTGCCATTTCATTGAGACCATGACGGTCGCCTCCCGATTTAACTTCCCACCCGTATTTACAACCTCCCATCCCCACTGGCCTCACGCCGGTGGAAGAACGACCGGTGCCTTTGAGTAGCCGCCGGTCGTGGAACCCAGCGACGCATCGTCGGTGGGTGGGAGAACTGCCAGAGCAGGTAGCGAACACCAATGCCCTCAACGATGAAGATCTCCGAACTGCACGTCTCTGTGGACGGTAAGCCGATCCTCAAAGGCGTCAACCTCGAACTCAATCCCGGCGAAATCCACGCCCTGATGGGTCCGAATGGATCGGGAAAAAGCACGCTGGCGTATGCACTGGCCGGGCATCCAAAGTACGAGATCACCAGCGGTACGATCGAGATCGACGGAAGTGACCTGGTCGAATTGGACGCCAACGAACGGGCGCGTCTGGGAATCTTCCTGGCGTTTCAATACCCGGTGACAATCCCTGGCGTGCGAGTGGCCGACTTCCTGCGTCATGCGGTTTCGAACCGTCGTGATCCGGATCGCAAAGAAGGTGAGAACCTGATGCCGATGCGGGACTTCCGGAAGGAACTTCGCAGTCGCATGGAAGAACTCGGGATGGATACCGAATTTGCCAAACGCTACCTCAACGATGGTTTTTCAGGCGGTGAAAAGAAGCGGATGGAAATCCTGCAGATGGCCATGCTGCAGCCGAAATTCGCGATTCTCGACGAAACCGATAGCGGCCTCGATAGCGATGCCGTCAAGGTGGTGAGCGAAGGCGTCAATCGTCTGACTGGTCCCGAGATGGGTGTCCTGATCATCACTCACCACGAACGCTTACTGGAGTTCAATCGGCCGCACTTCACGCACGTGATGCTGGCCGGACGTATTGTTGAAACGGGTGATGCGAATCTCGCTCACGAACTGCACGCCAACGGATATGCAGCCGTGCGTGAACGTCATCCGGAAGAAGCTGCCGAAGAGGAAACGGAACAACAGGAAGAAGTGGCTGTCACCGTCTGAGGTGGCTGACTCTCTCTTGTGTACTGACGCGAATCACACTCCCGCTGCGGAGATCAAGACATGTCGACAGATGCCCCCGTCCAGGCTGATCCGGATATTGGTGAGTACCAGTACGGATTCCACGATCCCACCGACGATTACGTCTTCAAGAGCCGCAAGGGACTCGATCACGAGATCGTGCGTCAGATCTCGGCGATGAAGGAAGAGCCTGAGTGGATGACGGACTTCCGCCTGAAGGCTCTGGATATCTTCTTCGACCGACCCACGCCGCAGTGGGGTGCTGACCTGGATCAGATCGACTTCCAGAACATCTACTACTATATGAAGGCTTCCAATCGGCCGGAGCAGAACTGGGACGACGTCCCCGAAGACATCCGGAAGACGTACGATCGACTGGGCATCCCGGAAGCTGAGAAGAAGTACCTGTCTGGCGTGAAGGCTCAGTACGAGTCCGAAGTCGTGTACGGAAGCCTTAAAGAAGATCTCGCCAAACAAGGCGTCCTCTTTACTGACACAGACTCAGCTCTGAAGGAACATCCCGAGATGTTCCGCGAGTACTTTGGCACGATCATCCCATCTGCCGACAACAAGTTCGCGGCATTGAACTCGGCGGTCTGGTCGGGCGGCTCATTCATCTATGTGCCCCCAGGCGTGCATATTGAATTCCCGTTGCAGGCCTACTTCCGCATCAATTCGGAAAACATGGGCCAGTTCGAGCGGACGCTGATCATCGTTGATGAAGGCGCGTCCGCGCATTACGTGGAAGGCTGCACCGCCCCGACGTGGAGTGCCGACAGTCTGCACTCGGCGGTGGTCGAAATCGTCGTTAAACGCGGTGGCCGGTTCCGTTACACGACCATCCAGAACTGGTCCAACAACGTCTATAACCTGGTGACAAAACGAGCCATGGCTTATGCCGACTCGCTCATGGAGTGGGTCGACGGCAACCTCGGTTCCAAGATCACGATGAAGTACCCGGCGATCTATCTGATGGAACCGGGTGCCCGTGGCGAGACACTGTCAATCGCGTTCGCCAACGAAGGTCAGCATCAGGACGCCGGCGCCAAAATGGTGCACTGTGCTCCGAACACCTCAAGCCGGGTGATTTCCAAGAGCATCTCGAAGGGCGGCGGCAGGGCGAGTTATCGCGGTCTGGCAAAAGTGGTCAAAGGCGCGACCAACTGCAAAACCAACGTGATTTGCGACGCGTTGATCCTCGACGCGGACAGTCGCAGCGATACATATCCTTATATCGAAGTCGAAGAAGACGACGTCACGATTGAACACGAAGCCAGCGTTTCGAAAATTGCCGAAGAACAGCTCTTCTACCTGATGAGCCGCGGCCTGTCCGAAGCCGAAGCCTCGTCAATGATCGTCACTGGCTTCATCGAACCGCTCGTCAAAGAACTACCGATGGAATACGCCGTCGAAATGAACCGCCTGATCGAACTGCAGATGGAAGGCAGTGTCGGGTAGTTGACTGACGGCGAGATAACATGGCGACTCTGTTTCAGACGGTTCAACAACTTGTGGAGAGTGAGAGATACGTCATTGGACTGCATGCATCGGAGAGACTCGAAGAACGTGGCATCGTCGAATGGCAGGCAGTCGCGGGTCTGGATGACGGACGGCTGATCGTCGAACGCCTGGACGCGCATCCCAATCCGGTTGTGGAGGTCCGTCAGTGGCTGCCTGACGGGGCGGAATTCAAAGCCGTCTGGTCTCTCCTGCCACAGAACAATGCGGCCAAGCTGGTCACGGTACATTTCTTTGATCAGGTGTGAAACATGCGGATTTCAGGCGAGCGAGTTGCTCGGACCAAACTTGTCCAAACCGACAAGTACGTTGTCGCCGTTCCAGTCGAATTGGTGATTCCTGAGGATGATCCAAGTGAGCCGTGTTTCGAGGCGGTGACGATTAATCTTCTACGGCAGGTCGAAGAGCATGCAGCCTCCGGCGACATCGAATGGCTGACTCAGCACGGTAAAGTTTACGAGGCCGTTGACGCAGTCTGAAGCGTGCCCGCTCCGAACATGTCTCGAGTATCTGACTAAGCAATGACAACAGCAATCGCTTCATCCGTCGCGTTCCCTGCCGGTTTCTCGCCGGATGTTTTTGAGGAATTCCTGCAGTCTCGCGACGAGCCGGATTGGGTTACGGCCCGACGGCGTGATGCCTTCGAGATCTTCCAGGAGCAGCTCGCAGACGAGCTGGAACCGGAAGAATGGAAGCGGATTGAGATGCGGGCCTTCCGCCCTGACCGCTTCTGGCTGGGAACGTCGACGTCCGCTGGTGAATTCACAACGCTGATGCAGGATCGCGCCGAATTCGGTGGTTCGGTCGTGCATGTCGATGGAGGCTGCCAGAGCTTCTCGCTCTCCGACGAGCTGAAGGCAAAGGGCGTTCTGTTCGGTGACCTGTCGACGATCATGCGCGAGCACGGCGATACGCTGCGACCGCATTTCAGTTCGCGTGCTGTGTTGCCAGGCACGGACAGGTTCTCTGCGTGGCATGCCGCATTCTGGACCGGTGGAGCCGTTCTGTACGTTCCGCGCGGCGTCACGATCGATGAGCCGCTTTACAGCCTGATCGCTCTGTCAGAGGACTGCGCTTCGGACCTCAGTCATACACTCGTCATACTGGAAGATGACGCCGAGGCGACTCTTCTGGAGGAAACGTCGTCGGCTTCTCTGGACGCGGCGGGACTGCATGTTGGAGCGGTCGAACTGCTGGTCGGTAAGGAAGCCCGCCTGCGATACGTCCAGCTTCAGAACTGGAATCAGAAAACCTGGCACATTGCACATCAGTGTGGACGCGTTGAATCGAACGGCTCGCTGCAATGGACGGTCGGCGGTCTCGGCGCCAAGCTGGCACACATTCATCAGGACGTGCATCTGGACGGTCGCGGGGCCGAAGCCGAAGTCAACGGCGTTACATTCGCTACCGAGCGGCAGTTCCTCAGTTACTACACGCAACAGAGCCATAATGCAGCGGATACTCGATCGGATCTGCTCTACAAGGACGTGCTGCGTGACAAGTCGCGGGTTGTCTGGCGTGGAATGATCAAGGTTGAGGAAGAAGCGCAACACACCGACGGCTATCAGCGGAACGATTCACTGATGCTCTCATCAACCGCCCGCTGTGACGCAATTCCTGGGCTGGAGATTGAGGCGGATGACGTCCGGTGTACTCACGGGGCAACCGCCGGTCGTGTTGACGTCGACCAGGTGTTTTACGCGATGTGCCGCGGCCTCAGCGAACGCGAAGCCATGCACATGATCGTGCAGGGTTTCCTGCAGACAGTGACGGACCGTATCCCGGTCGAACTTGTGCGGGAGACATTGGACGCGGCCGTCGAAAAGAAGCTCGGAATAGGTGAGTAAAACCATGCCTGAATTCGAACAAGTCGCATCGGTCGATGAACTCCAGCCCGGGGGACGATTGAGTGTCTTCGTGGACGACATTCCCGTTCTGTTGCTCCAGCACGACGACGGGACATACGCGGCGGTTGAAGATGTGTGCACGCACGATGGTCAACCACTGACAGACGGTCCTGTGTCTGATGGCGAAATCACATGCCCTCGACACGGAGCGCGATTCGACTTGCGGACGGGCCAGCCAAAGTGCATGCCGGCCACCGAAAGTGTGCCGATCTACGACGTGAAGATTGAAGGTAACGACATCTGGCTGAAGTTATGCGAGTGCGATCATGCCAGCTTCGTCGGAGCGCAACCGGTCGCAGCATTACAGACACAGAGCCAGTCGCAGTCCGCCGATGTACCTGACGCCGAAGCCGCTGCCGAAGGCGCCACTGCGGAAGATGCGAGCGACGACGGACGCGACAAATCGGTCGATGAAAAGATGATCGACGCGCTACGCACGGTCATCGACCCGGAACTGATGGTCAACATCGTCGACCTTGGCCTTGTGTATTCGATCAACCACGACGGCCAGAGAGCCTACGTGGACATGACGCTGACAAGCCCCGCCTGCCCGGTTGGTCCACAGATTGTGCAGCAGTCGAAAATGGCACTGGAACGTCTCCGGGACGTTGACGAAGCCGAGATCAAACTTGTCATGACGCCGCCTTGGTCCCCCGAGCGGATGACCGACGAAGCGCGTGATCACCTCGGCATCTTTTGATCGCCCGCACGGCAGACTGCGCCAGCAAATCGCCGGGCCACCAGGCTGTTGGTCTGATGTCATTTGAGCCGACGCTGGGCGCGCTTCTTGGCTTGCTCAAAGACCGACTTTGCTGACGCTGATGACTGAGGAGGCGACGGCTGTGGCGCCGGAGGGGCGCTGTCCGTTCGAGCACTCACCGCCGTCGGTTGGGTCGGGGCTGGCCGCGCCTTCGTTCGCTGGGCCTTCTTCCTCCAGGATGAGAACCATCCGGCCGCTGCCTGTTTCTCGGGCGATGCCGGCTGGATCGCCGACTTCGGCAATGAAGGTTGTGTGACATCCACAAGCCGTTGCCACAGGGCGAGGCGACGGCCGGCGATCTCGATCAGCAGAAGACAGATGCCGGCAATCATCAGCGGGACGAGCAGCGAGTATGTACGAGCCGATCGCGGTGGGTCATTAAAGACCTCGAGCACATCCGTGCGGAGAACCCCGCCGCTCAATTCACTGATTCGTTCCAGCGTTTCAGGCCCGTCTGGCAGGCCAATGCGCGGTGCGAACTCGGGCGAGTACGGCAGTGTCACGGCCGGTCCGCGAGCGAAGCGCCGGTCCCCGGTGCGAACGAGAGTCCGATAGGTCCCTGTCCGATTCAGTGGAAAGCGAGCCTGCAGCGAATGCGGGCCGGTCCAGACGAAGTCCGGCTCGATCACCGCTTCGCGTTCCCGGCCCGGGGGAACGATGACCAGAGTCGGCGGCTTGGTTTCATCCTGACCGGGGCGATCCGGATCGAGCTCGACAGACACGACCGCGTCCTGTCCGGCTTGTTCGATCTTCACGTAAACATCGTCGGGATCGCCGCTGCCCAGAAGCCAGCGGACGTGCGTGACGATGAAGTCCTCGTAGTTGTCCCATTGGCCGAATGCCCCAGTATGCTCACCGTCCACTTCCAGTGTGATTGCGGCGACTCGACCAAGGCCGCGATACCAGAATGACGACCACGGGGCTTCGTATTCGTCGCGTGACAGGACTGCCGCAGTGGCATCGGGTTTCAGATAACTGAGGTTGTATCCCTTCGTATTCGGGAACGCTCCAGTCCCCAGATTGCCCATCAGTCGAGCGTCGGCAATCAGTTCACCCGGGAATCCGTTGGGCTGCTCTTCTTCGTCCGCCACGATAAACGTGTTGCGTGCGATGCTCATCGTGTCCTGCGTGAACAGACGAGGAAGCTCCTTCGCATCAGAGCTGAACATGATGTTGCCGCTGCCCAGCTTCGCGATGTCTTCCAGAAGTTTCGCATCCGAGTCCGCGGTCGTGCCCAGTCCAATCACGCTGCAGGTGATGCCGGCGGCGGCGTATTTCTTCAGCAGCGCCTTGTAGGCGCCGGGTACTTCACTGTCGGCTGCATCCGAAAACAAAATGATGTGCCGCGTGCTGTAGCCGCCGGCTTTCATCAGCTCTTTCCCGGCAGCGACCAGCGCTTCGTACACGAAGATTCCGCCACCCATGCTTTCGATCTTGCGCACGCGACTGGCGATCGCGGCCGGGTTATCAACACGCGTCATTTTTTGAATCACATGTGGTGAACTGTCGACGGCGATGACCGCGATCATGTCCTGCGGTGAAAGTAGTTTGACGACCTCGGCGGTACCCAGATTCGCCAGGTCCATCTTGGTTTTCCCGCCGGCGACCGAAGCCGTCATGCTGCCGGATCGATCGAGAGCGACTGCGATGGCGACACGCATCTTGCGATGCTCTTCGCGTAATTCCATCGAGACAGGCAGCACATCCTCGAGCGGACTTCGAAAATACCCGCCTGCTCCAAAGCTCGATTTCCCGCCGGTCATCATCAGTCCGCCGCCCAGGTCTTCCACAAACTGAGCCAGTCGTTCCATCTTCAGTCGTCCGAGGTCGTCAGCGGGCACGTTCTCCAGCACGACCGCCCGGTAACGATCCAGCGACGCCTGCGACAGCAGGTGTCCTGTTCCCGTGCTGACGTCGAACGGAATTCGCGCCGCCGTGAGCGCGTCTCCGATCTGTCCTGCCTGGCCATCCGGATTGAGCAGTAACACTCGCGGGCCGGCATCAACGAGCACGGCACCGGCTCCGACGTTGTTCTCGGCAACGGGATCGTCATCGATGAGCAACTCGACCGAGTATGCGTGCGAGCCGCCGTCTTCCAGCAGATCGCGAAACAGCACTCGATTCATACCGTGGTCAAAATGCTGCTCCTTACGGGCGATCTCACGTCCATCGCGCAGGACGCGCACGGCAGCGTCGGCTTCACGATCGGCATGAATCCACACGGAATACTGAAACGGCTCGCGCGGAACGATCGTCTGGGGCAGCAGCACCGACTCAACCGACAGGTCGCCGGCATCGAGTCGTTCGAACACGCGGCAGTCGACAGGCACGCCTTGTTCCCGGGCGCGACGAGCGGCGGACGACGGTTCGCGACCAGTCGCCTCTCCATCGGACAACACAATGATTCGTGCCGGTCGATCCGGATTGACGCGGTCCAGTGCTGTCAGAATGGCGGCGTCCAGATCGCTGCCGTTCGGATTGACGTCCTTCAGATAACCGTCCTGGCTACTGTTTCGCGCGGACAGTTCATACTCAACGCGCGCGTCCGACCCGAATGTCACCAGACTGACGCGATCGCCGCGGCTGACCTCCGAGGCGACATGGTTCTCCAGATTCTGAATCAGCTCGCGAATGTTGGCATGCGTCCCGGCAGTCAGCGACAGCGAGCGATCGGCGACAACAACAACATCCACGCCGCTACCACCGACGTTGATCCGCGGCCCTGTTAACGCCAGCAGCAGAACTGGCAGCAGAGTCAGACGCAGCCACTTCGTCACACCACGACTGTCGTCCACACGGCGGAACAACAGCCATGCGGGAATCGCGAGGATTAGAAGTTCTGGGAATTCGAATTGCATGAGGCGAAAACTGTGTGCTCGTTCCCACGCTCTGCGTGGGAATTCTTTTCTGGACGCTCTGCGTCCCATGACGATTGACGTGACGCGGAGCGTCCGGCCTCCGTTCCGACGCAGAGCGTCGGAACGAGTTGTGTCGCGGCCGACTGGATTCGGATTCTGGCGCATCCCGCTACAGTGTTGCCAGAGACAACCCCGAGGTTACGCCATGAGCCACTCCGACGCCTGGACTTTCCTGCATACCTGTGACAGTCATATGGGAACGCCGCGGTCGTATCGCTTCCGGCCGGCGATCAATCAAAGGTGGGCAGCGATACACGAACAGATGTCAGCGATCGATGCCGAGTTCCTGATCCATGGCGGGGACCTGACGCGCGACGGCGATATTCACGAATTCGAGTACGAGCAGGCGCGAGACGACCTCGACGCACTGCCATTCCCGACGTTCGTCATTCCCGGCAACATGGACGTCGGCAACAAACACACCGATCGTCGCGGCACAAAGCGTCCGTGGGACGACACGAAACTGCAGGTCACTGCCGCTCGACTTGATCTGTTCTCGTCGTACTTTGGCCCGATTCACTGGTCGTTTCAGAAACGCGACGTGCGCTTCACCGGCTTCTTTGCGGGAGTCGCGGGCAGCGGACTGCCGCACGAACAACGCATGTGGCGAATGCTCGAACAACTGCCACGGCGTCGGGCGTCACGACATCACGTGGCGATGATGCACTTCTGGCCGTTCATGGAAAGTCTAGATGAACCCGAATGGGACATCACGCAGTCGGACCAGTACGACAACTGGTATTTTTCGATCGACCGTCCGTACCGGCGGCGACTGTTCGAACTGCTGAATGCCGCTGGCGTCGACATCCTGTTCTGTGGACATGTCCACACCGGCCGACCGGTCCAGGTTGTTGACGGCATCCGCATCTATCGATCACGGGCCGGCGGCAACACCTCGCAGCTCGCGGATCGCTGGTCCGATGCCGACACCCGCGTTGGCTTTCATCGTTGCGATGTAACTCCCGAGGGCATCGATGTGACATTCGTTCCGGGCGACGACCAATGTGAAGAATTCGGCACCTTCGGCCCGTGGGGACATCCGTCGTCTGAGGAACGGGATTACTCTATTGCCACAGAACAGCCGTCGCTGAGCGAACCGGAAGTCGGCCCGTAGGACGAACTCAAGATGTGTCACTCAATCGTTTCTGCGATCCATGTGAAGTCGGAACAGAATCCATGAGTCCGGAGCTTCGCGTTCTTTGCGATCTTCTGTTGGAAAGACTGACGGAACAGAAGATCGCAGAGGCCGCGAAGAACTGGACTGTCGCAGGACGTCCATCTGAGTAGGACGGAACAAGCGCAGCGCAGTTCCGGCACTCCCGATACCTCGGATCGCTTCTTGCCGGAACAGCGCTGCGCTTGTTCCGGCCTACATGAATTTCAATCGGACACTCAACATGAAATCGCACCATCAACACTTCCTGCTGCTGGCAACTGGCCTGCTGCTGGCCTGCTCTCAGTTGGCACAGGCTGAGAAAAAGAGCATCACGCTGGATTCCGAAACACGACAAAAGTGCCTGGATGTTCTGCGTGCCGGAATGCATGGCGACGAGTTCTGGCCGTCCATTCACGCCGCCGAAGGACTGACACTGGGCGGGCACGGTGACGAGGTCATTAAGTTTCTTACGCCGAAACTCAAGACCGAGCTTGATGACCAGCAACGGTGCGGAGTTTCGCGCGAGCTGATTCGAGCGGGTGACAAATCACGTGCCGACATCATGCTGCGAATTCTCGCTGGTGACGAAACATTCGGGCACATTCACGCGGCCGAGAGTCTTTACAAGGTCGTCGAGATCGGCGACGGAAAGGCGATGCGGAAGCGATTCGAGACGGCGGACAATCTGCGTCTGAAGCTGATGACTGCCGCCGCACTCGGCCGCTGTGGCAACCCGGTTGCCATGCGGTTCCTGCGGAAAATGCTCAGTCATGAAGACTCGAGCCTGTTCATGATCGCAGCCTGGGTCCTCGGCCGGATCGGCGATGACCGTGACATTCTGGCCTTGAAGAAACAATTGCCGCGGTGCAAGGACGAGCTGACTCGCGTCTACTTCGAGCACTCGCTGGCGGCACTGGGTGATGCCGATGGCCTGGCCGCGCTCGCCCGGAATCTGAAAAGCGATGAGTCGGCGGTGCGTACTTACGCGGCGACATTTGCCGGCGATGCGTGGGCGGTCAACGTCACGGACAGACTGAGGGCAATGCTCGACGATCCGCATCCGGATGCCCGTTATCGGGCGGCCCAGTCACTGCTCCAGATGGCCAGGCCGGTGCCGCCTGCACGCGGCGAAGATGTTTCTCAGCTCGTGTATGCGAGTACCCCGAAGAATCCGCGGTACACCGAAGGCTCGATCGTTGCACTCGCGAACGGATCACTGTTGTTTGCGACGACAGAGTTTCAGAACAGTGGCAGCGATTTCGCCAAAGCGCACATCGTGGGACGCACATCGAGCGACGGTGGTCGCACCTGGAGTGATCAGCGTGTCCTGCAGAAGAACACTGGCGGGCTGAATGTGATGAGTGTCACGTTGCGGCGGCTCAGCGGTGGAACGTCCGAGGGCATGCCCGGCACGCTCGCGATGTTCTATCTGCAGAAGAACAGCTTCAACGACCTCGATCTGCTGGTGCGATTCTCCAGCGATGATGCGGCGACTTTCGGTGAACCCACACTGGTGACCAGCGACGACGGTTATCACGTTGTCAACAACGACCGCGTGACTCAATTGTCGAGTGGTCGGCTTCTGGTGCCCGCCGCATCAACCGCTGACGTGCGCAAGGTGAATCACTTTGTGTCGCACTGTTACATCTCGGACGACGCCGGACGCACATGGCGCACTGGGCGCGGTCAGGTCGACGCACCAAAACGCGGAGCGATGGAACCGGAAATGATCGAACTCGACGACGGCCGAGTGCTGATGATAGTCCGCACGCAACTGGGCTTCATCGGCAAGAGCTATTCATCGGATGGAGGCGACACATGGACGAAAATGGAGACGCTGGGCGTCAAAGCTCCGGAAGCACCCTCGACGCTGCGCCGCATTCCATCGACAGGCGACCTGGTCCTGATCTGGAACAACACTTTCGTCCCCGGCGCCGGACACGGAGGTAAGCGAACCCCCTTGACGATGGCCGTTTCCAGCGATGAGGGCCAGACCTGGCGAACGGTCGGCAATCTGGAATCGAATCCGAAGCGGACGTTTTCCTATCCGAGTCTGATCTTCGTGCGCGATCGCGCTGTGATGAGCTACTGGGAAAGTGCCGAGGCTGGCAGCGACCTTTCCTGCCGTTTCCGCTCAATCCCAGTCAGCCGTTTCTACGCGCAACAACTCGCTGTAGATTAAAGGTTGACCTGTAGGCGAGCGGCCGGTGAAAACTCACCTGTAGCCCCCGTCGCCAGACGGTGGGAGCCGCAGTCGATCGGGGGCCAGGGCAGTCTTTGCATCAAGTCGTGTAGACAGCGCCGGTCTCTGTCATCGTTATTGAGCCTTGGTGTCAGTCGTGTTGCTTCGGTTCGGGCGAGCCGGCGCTGTAGGCTTGCTGGTGATCGGCGATACGGGATGTAGCGACGTCACCGCGATGGATGACCAGGCGATGGCGCAAAATCAATGGCTGCTCAGCCGATAGCGAAACGGGATCGCGTCCCGGATACGCGACATTCTCCATGCCGTAATGTCTGAGTACCCAGCGTGGTGGAAACACGGGCATCGACGGATGACATAGAATGCCGATGCCGCTCACACGCTCGTTCGAATTGTACCGTCCGCTGGCATCCGCCCAGGCGGATACGCTGCCCACACCATCGGATTCCAATCGGCCGCCCACATCAGTTATGACCAGTTGCTTTGGCGGTTTGATTCGAACGGTGAAGCCCGAGTACCCCTTGACGCTCTCGGACCCGCCAATTTTCACATCGGGCAGCAGTGGCTTCAGGCGTATTTCGAAATCGATGCATTGCGACGACGATGTCGCGTGAAACAGCCGGATGAGGGTCGTCTCTTCCACGATCGGTTGACGTTCGCCGTCTCGGGTGATCAGTGGCGACACCCAATGGACCAGCAACTTCAGAGTTGCAAATACGGGTCCCTGATCGACGACCTCTGCCCGCTTGACGACAAACAGCCCGTCTTTAGTCGCCCATGCGTCACCAGCTCGCATGTCGCCGACCCATAATTGATGCCACGCCCAGAAAACGCCGCGATGATGTTTGTGGTCGCTGGGGAAGTCCTGCGTCAGCGTTTCACCATCGAGCCCGAGCAATGGGTGCAGGTAGTTGGCTCGCTCGTACGCACCGTCCAATGAGGTGGGATCGCGTTGATAAAACATCACCGGGCGATCGCCATCGTAGAACTGTAGACCACCTTTCTGCTTCTCGACGCGTACCACTGGTTCACCGTCATGTCGAGACAGCTTGAATCGGATGGCCTTTCCGACATGTGCCTCTTCGGTGCTCGTCACAAACCGCAGTCGATTTGTCTGCGAATCCTTTTGAGCAGCAACGGCATCCTGACCGGGAGCCTCCAGATTGAACGCCACACCATCGACACTCGGCTCCGAGTCGGCGACCACCGGCACTTCGAGTCCGACAGGAAACTTATTGGGCACGCGCCATGAGACGGTTGCGTCCGCAGCGCAGGCGAATTGCGGCAGGAGTGCTGTTGTCAGAGTTGCAAGAACGACAGTGCTTGTGGGCGAGAAGCGGCAACGTGTCATAAGTGACTCCGGCGATGGCCAGGCGATAGTGGCAGTGGACGCAGCAGAGATTCTGATGGCCGGAGCCCCGACTCATCACACTCTCGTTGGCCTCGCCAGCGACGACAAGCTTCACCCACGCATATCCAGGCCGGTCAGCGTTCCAGTGCTGCTGCCGAATTTGTCGGCTTCGATATCCATTCGTTGCAGCATGCTGACGAACAGGTTGCACAGCGGCGGGTTACGGTCTTCGTCAAAGGCCAGATGCTGTCCGTGCCGGAAGCCGCCACCAGCCAGGAGCACTGGCATGTTCTTGACACTGTGCTTTCCCGCGTCGCCCAGGTTGCTGCTGAAAAACACCGTCGTGCGGTCGAGTAAACTCTCGTCACCCTCCTGCGTCTCTCGTAACTGAGTCAGGAAGGTGCGCAACGTCTTCATTTTTTCCAGTTCAAGAATTTTGAGCTGCGCAATCTTGGCTGGGTCCTTGCCGTGGTGTGACAGGTCGTGATGGCCCTGATTCACGCCTGGAATTGGTGGGACGTTACTGGTACCCAGAAGTTGCAGCGTGACAAGCCGCGACGAGTCGGTCTGCAATGCCAGGTGGATCAGGTCAAACCAAACGCGTGTCTTGCCGATCAGGTCCGCGCCGTCGCGAATGTTGACAGGAGGCTTCACGTCGACTTTGGGCTTCGGTTTCTTCGACCAGAATTCCGCCTGCGCCAGCCGCTGTTCCAGTTCGCGAATACTGGTGAAGTACTCGTCGAGCTTCTCACGGTCCCCAGGCCCCACGTCACGCTGCAGCCGTCGGGCCTGGTCGCGAACCGCATCCAGGACGCTCCGCCCGTCAGCCAGCCGACGGGCCTGAGCTTCCACCTGATCCGGACGACCTTCCAGAAACAGTTTGGCAAACACACTTGCCGGCCAGCTTTCCGTCGGCACACGAGCGCCGCTTCTGGTCCATGCAAGGCCGGAACCTTCACACGACAGCGGCAGCGTAGGGAATCGTGTCCGGCCGTAGATGTGCTCGGCCGCAAATTGGTCCAGTGAGATGCTGTTCTTAAACCCCGCGCGGCGTTCCGGGTGTGGAGCGGACGTCAGAAAGCTCTGGTTGGAATCGTGGCTGGGACCGACGTCCGGGTGCGACAGTCCGGAAATCACCGTGAAGTCATCTCGGAAATCCTTGAGGACTTCGAGGTACGGTGACAGTTCGTAGTCGCGGCCATCTTTCTGGGGGAAGAAGTACGGGGGATGAACTCCCAGCGGAGTATTAATGCAGACCATCCGACGAGGAACTCCGCCGGCTTCGGCAGCACGCCCGCGTCGCGGACTCGTCGCGTCCAAAAATGGCAATGCCATTGCAACGCCAGCAGAACGAAGAAAGGTTCGTCGGTGGAGTCTCATCCTAAAGCCTCGTACGGTTGGAAAGTCTGAGTACTCAGTACTGTCTCAGGGTCTCAAGTGGTAACCACGAAAAACACGAAACGTATTCCGGATGGTGTTGTCCTTCTCACATCCAAGTAGCCGTCTCTCTGCCATCATTCCCCGAATTGCCCTCTGGCTTTCTCGGACAAATCAATCAATGCGTCGGCCCGTTACTTATTCCGAAAAGTCTCGCTCTGCACAATCTCATGAACGAGCGACCGAAGCCCGTAATCCTTCTTACTGATCGTGGTGATGATTGACTCCACTGCATCCCGGTCGGATATCTGTGGCGCTCGCCCCGTCGCGTATGTGAGCAGTTTCGTCGTCACAGCTCTGGCAATCTGAGGCTTGTCTCGCAGCAGCAGTTGTTTGAACTGGTCGATGTTCTCGAATCGCTGGCCGTCGGGCATGACGTCGGATGGATCGACCGGCTTTCCTTTGTGATACGACATCCGCCGACCATCCACCATGACGACGTCACCACGGCCGGTGACTCGATACCAGTCGCGCCAGCCACCGATGACGTCGAAACTCTCCAGAGCGAATCCGGGCGGATCGATTTCGCGGTGGCAAGCGCCGCACGATTCGACCGAGCGGTGTTTTGCCAACTGCTCGCGAATTGTCGTCGCACCGCGAATGTCCGGATCGATCGCCGAGACATCGTCGGGTGGTGGCGATGGTGGTGTTCCAAGGATGCGATCAAGCACCCAGGCTCCTCGCATCACTGGCGACGTGGTTGTTCCATTGGCGGTTACCTTGAGCACGCTGGCCATCGTCAGCAAGCCGCCGCGATGGCTTTCCGGCGGTAGTGACGTCTTGTGAAACTCCCAGCCATCGATGCCGGAGATGCCATAGTGTCTGGCCAGACGTCCGTTAAGCATCGTGAAGTCAGACGCCACAAAGTTGGTCAGGCTCAGGTCGTTCTTGAGGACTTCGTCAAAGAACAACTCTGTCTCGCGGATCATCGACACTTTCAACAGATGATCGTATTCCGGATACAAACGGCGACTGGGTTCGGTCGCGTCGATTTCACGCAGTCCGAGCCACTGACCAACGAAGTTTTCCGTGAAGGCCGCCGCCCTTGGGTGCGAGAGCAATCGCTCGACCTGCTGACGCAGCACGTCGGGGTCGCTGAGCTTCTGCTGCTCTGCGAGGGTCGACAGTTCGTCGTCGGGCATCGTGCTCCAGAGGAAATACGACAGCCGGCAGGCCAGAGCGAAGTTGTCGAGTCTGCCCGGTCGCTCTCGAAGAAACAGGAATTCGGGCGAAAGCAGCACGCCCTTTAAGGCAGCCCGTATTGCCGGTTCGAATCGGTATCCGGCAGCCAGTCTGGCTTTGACGATGTCCACGAACGGTGCAACGTCGTCAGCGATCACGGTCCGGCGAAACGCTCGGCGCGTGAACGTCATGAGGATTCGCTCGGCATCAACCAGCGGCTGGTCCGAGACAACTTCCACACGGTCGCGGAAGTTGTAGATCCCAAACGTCTCCTGCGGCATGTCGCCGAATATGCGGCGATGACTGTTCGGCGGCCAGGACTCGTGCAGCGGGCCTTCGACCTCAACGAACTGGATCGCCAGTCCGGGTCCATCCCATTTCTCGCCACCGATCTGCTTCACGGTTTGTGCACTGGCCAGACCATAGGGAAGCAGTCTGATAGATGTTCTCGGCTCCATGTAGCGGACGAACTCGAAGACATTCGGCCTTTCGACCGGAGCATCGAAGTAGCTGATCAGGCCCGTTGTTCCCGTCAGCCGCGTACCGCTGGCGGTCACACGAAACGTGACCGGCTTGCCGTCGCTTTGAATGCTGGAAGCGGAGATGCGGAATCGATAGTTGCCGGCATCCGGCGGGTAGAAGTTAGAGATCCAGGCCGTATGCCATTCCGATGAGCAGAAACACACGACCTCGCCATCATCCAGAAAGCGATACACGTCCTCTTTGGTCGAGCGGACCGGGTGTCCGTCCTTCAGGCTGTACCGCTTCTTAATGAACGGCGGCGGCTTGGGACGGTTGGCGATTGCCAACTCCAATGCCGCGTCAGCCGCTTCGAGGTACTTCTCCATCAGGAAAGACGATGTGTGAAGCGCCGCGCCGGCGTTGTCGAATCCATCGGCCGATCCATCCGCGGGTAACTGTCTTTTGAAATCGCCTTTGATTCCGAGCAGATCGTTGACGGTGTTCTCGTACTCGATCCGATTCAACCGCCGAAGAACAGCACGCCCTTGAGCGGTCCGCGCGGTGGCATCGGCCGCAGCGACGCGAGGAGCCAGCCAGTCCGTCAGAGCCTGGAGTTCCTTCTCCGGCGGACGCGGCTTTGATTTCGGCGGCATCTCGCCCGCCTTAACTCGCTTCAACACGGCCGTCCACTGCTTGCGACTGACGTCATTGGCAAGGTCCAGCGATAGCCGATCCAGGCGTAGACGTCCTTTCGGCTTATCTCCGCTATGGCAAGCCACGCAATGACGAAGCAGCAATGGCCGAAATTGATCATCGAATTGACTGGCGTCGGCCACTTGGTCGGCTGCTTGCGGCGGCGCAGCCGTAGCGGCCAGCGTCAAACCAACGCCAGCCCACAATCCGATCCAGATGCGCCATCCGATCATAGCATCGCCTCTTACGGACTACCGATCTTCCAGTACGAACGATCACCGACATGCAGGTAGATTGTCAGCAATCGGTCAGACCACCACAAACGAGAACGTCACAAGGATCAGTCAAGATCCCGCGAGCGACGCCAACAGCCGAGCAATGAACGTGATTCGGCGTTCGTATAGGATCACGGTCTCGAACGAATGTCGTCGATGGGTCGCGCCGCAACACAAGAGCGTCGAGGAGCGGAAGCGAGTCAGCCTGGTGGCAACCAGCCAGAAGGCATCGACACCTCAGCGGAGAACTCAGATGAAACAAAGTCTGCTTATCGTTCTGCTGATCGGCCCCGTTGTCGGGATGATTGGCGTCGTTGTTTCTCGTTCAGAAACGAATGGCAACGACAAAGCAGGCCAGTCATCGCAGGAAGTCGTCACGCTCAAAGGCGCCGTTCAGTTTGGCGAGGAGCACGCCTTTACGAGGACGATTCGCAAGTTCGAGGAGCTGGTCAGGAAGTACTACGACAAGCCGGTCAACTTCGAGCTCTATCTCAACAGCGAGCTGGGTCTGGAGAAGGACTACTTCGTCTACATGAGCCTGGGAATCGCGGCGGACTACGGCATCGTATCGCCGGCTCACATGTCTACTTTTTCCGAGGCTGCTCCGCTGATGGATATGCCGTTTCTGTTTCGGGACGTGGATCATTGGAACAAAGTGCTCGACAGCGACGCGCTGGAGCCAATCGTCGATGAGGTCTCCCGGAAGGCTGATGTCCGCTTGATCGGTTACGCGGGCGGTGGCATCCGCAATTTGATCGTCAACAAACCGATCAGAAACATGTCAGAGCTAAAGGGGCTGAGTATTCGGGTGATGGGTGCTCCCATTCAAACTCGCATCTTTCAGGCGATTGGGGCGTCTCCATCCGTCATTGCGTACAGCGAGGTCTACAACGCCATCCAGACCGGTGTCATCGACGCCGCGGAAAACGAGGCGGCTGGAATTCAGCAGATGAAGTTCTACGAGGTGGGTCCGGAAATCTCACAAACGCAGCACGCCATCACAGTGCGACCGTTGTGTTTCAGTGGAAAGACCTTGCGCCGACTTCCGCCCGATCTGCAGGCGGCGATCATCAAAGCGGGGCGAGAAGCCGGTGCGTATGGCCGACATCTTGAATCGACCGAAGATGCCGCAGTACTTTCGAAACTGGAGCAGGATGACAAGTTACGGGCTCATGAGTTCACGCAGAGGGATGAGTTGTTGAAGCTTGCCGAGCCAGTGAAAGCAGCATACGCCAGCGAAATCAACGCCGAAAAACTTCTTGCCCGCATCAACGCCCTGTAGTGAGCCACTGCGCAAACTCATGACAACGATCGCCAATGTCACCAGGTCCACGCTGGATTTCTACTACCGGACGCTGAAGGTCTGTTTGACGTTCCTCATGCTGCTGATGATCGTGCCGGTGTTGTTGCAGATTCTTTCACGCTACTCGGGAATTATTCCGCGATATATCTGGACAGAGGAAGCCGCCAGATTCTGTTTCGTATGGATCATCATGATCGGTTCCATGATCGCGGTACGCGACGGATCGCATTTCAAAGTCGATCTGCTTCCACAGCCCGAGACGTCGCGACAAGAAGGAATCGATAGCCTGGTCGTGCATATCGCCATGCTGCTGATGTCGCTGGTCTTTGTCTGGTATGGCTGCATGTACGGCCAGTTCGGGTTCATGCAGAAGTCAGAAATGAGCGGCATCAACATGCTGAGCATCTATATTTCCTTCCCCCTGGCAGGCTTGACCTGGGCGGTATTTCTGATGGAACGGATCATTGCCGACGTGAAAATGATCTCTGGCAAAGGCCGTGAAACGAAGTCCGAGTCAACATTATGAGCCCCATTGAAGCCGCGGTGATCATGTTCGGCTCGTTTGGTGCGCTGATCGTTTTGCGCGTACCTGTTTCGTTTGCGCTGGGGCTTGCCTGTCTTCCGATGATGTGGATCGACGATCGGCTGACGCCAATTCTGCTGATCAACGAAATGTGGAAGTCGTACAACTCGTTCATTCTGCTGTCCGTGCCGTTCTTTCTGCTCGCGGCGAATTTGATGAACGCCGCCGGCATAACGGAACGGCTGGTGAAGCTGGCGCGGGCGTCGGTGGGACATTTGCCGGGTGGATTGGGACATGTCAACGTGATGGTGAGCATGCTGTTCGCCGGAATCTCCGGTTCGTCAACGGCGGATGCGGCCGGGATTGGGTCGCTGATGATCCCGGCGATGAAGAAGCAGGGGTATGGGGCCAGTTTCTCCGTGGCCATCACTGCATGTTCATCAGTGATGGGCGTGATCATACCGCCGAGCATCATGATGGTCGTGTGGGGCGGCCTGATGTCCGTTTCGATCGGGGGACTCTTCATGGCCGGGATCGTTCCTGGCATCCTGATAGCCCTGCTGCTGATGGGCACGGTTTACGTCTACGCCAGACGGCGCAACTATCCCGTGTACGAGCGGGCTACGCGCAAAGAGTTTTTCCAGGCTCTGGGAAGTGCGAGTCTCGCCCTGGTGACACCGGCGATCATCATCGGCGGCATTGTCGGTGGGTTGTTTACACCGACTGAAGCCTCCGTGATTGCGGTCATCTATTCCGCCGTACTTGGGGGAATGATCTACCGCTCTATCAAGCTGAAAGACTTTCCCGGGGTCCTTTACGACTCGGCCCGGTTCGCGGCGATTTCTCTGTTCTGCATCGGGACGGCATCGGCATTCGGCTGGTTGCTGGCCTATTACCGAGTGCCCCAGGCTCTGGTGGACATCGTAGGCGGCTGGGGCACGGGTCCAGCGACCACGGGACTTGTGATCGCGATGTCGTTCCTGTTTGTCGGCATGTTCATCGATGCGATTCCGGCGATCATTGTGCTGGGCACCGTGCTCCTTCCGCTGGCCAGCAACGCTGGCATGCACCCAATCCACTTTGCCATCATCGGAGTTATGTCACTGGCATTTGGACTCGTGACCCCTCCATATGGCCTCTGCCTGCTGATTTCATGTTCTCTGGGGGATGTGAGGGTGGTGGATGTCCTCAGGGATGTCGGAATCATCCTGGTTCCGATGCTGATCCTTCTGATCATTGTCATCCTGATCCCGGAATTCGTGTTGTTTCTTCCTCGCCTGATCACACCGAAGTTCCTCTGATTCTCTGGCACGCGATCCAATTTTCATCGTCCGTATCGGAATTCGCCCACCCGCCTGCTTCCCGGCGAGCTGCACTTGTGGTCGCTGTTCCGGGACCCACGACTCGTGATTTCAGGACGCAAGCATCCGACGAAACCACAAACACATTCATGGTGACAGTTCGGAATATATGCAACTGGCCCCGATTACGTTGCCATCGAGACTTTCGCAGATTTCGACGAGTGTCTCCCACAGATAGACGGCGTAGCCAGGGTCAACCCAGATTCGAATTGTCGGGATGTTCCGCACAGAGTCTGGAAACACGCCGCAACTGACACCGGCCACACGAGTGAATATGACCTGCCGTGCTACTGCCTCATTGAAGTTGATCCCGCATGTCTGTGCCAGCACTTCAAGTGACCGTGATCCGGTGATTAGAAAGGTGGCTTCCTGGTGCTCAACGCGGAATACCCGCCCTTTGAGACATTCCATGCGTGCGGCAAGTGAAGTGACCGTCGAGTTACCGATTCCATCTTCCAGGAAAAACTCATCGGATCCAATCCGCACTATGACACCGCCCGAGTCAAGCAACGAAGATTCGAACACCGTCTGCGGGACGTCGATTCCCTGCCCGGCCAGCCAACCCTCGGCATCGTGTCCTTTCAGTCCGATTTTCTGTAATCCACTCAGGTCACAGAGTCCCAGCGACTCCATGGATGCCTGTTCCGTGTCGGCGTCTTGAACCCGAGCGGCCACATCAATCCCTTCAATGGCACACCATTCGGCTCCGCGCGCGTCGAGAGCCTCATGTATCGGGCTCCGTGGAATCGTCGCATCAGCCATCATCGCCATCCGACTTCGGGTTCGAGAAGGAACGCTAATACACGCTAATCTTCACTAATCGCAATTAGCGAAGATTAGCGTGTATTAGTGTTCCAGAGGTTTTTCGTCTTCAATCCAGTGTCTGCCGCGAATTCTTCGGATCGTAAAACGGCATTTGTGCGACCTGGGCTTTCACCAAAATGCCGTCGTCGACACGGACTGTGACATGTGTGCCGACGCCGGTCAGGTCAGGCCTGAGAAATGCCATCGCGATCGGGTGGCCGAGTGTTGATCGAGGAGCAATGCTTGTGATTCGCCCGACGATGTCCCCGTCTGCAATAAGTAGATGACATTCTTTCGGCAACGGTCCGTGATAATCGCGTGAAAACGCCAATCCCACGAGCCTCCGGCTCTGCGCTTTTTTTTGAATGATCCCCAGGCTGCGCGATCCGACGAAGTTGGGTTTGTTTTTTCCGATCGCCCAGGCCACGTCGGCTTCAAACGGATTCGTTAAAGCGTCGGTGTCCTGGCTCACGATGAGATGACCCTTCTCAAGTCGCAACAGACGCTGAGCCTCGACGCCGAATGGTCGAATTCCCAGGCGTTTGCCAGCCTGCATCAGCGACGTCCAGACGTGCAGCGCGAACGATGCGGGGACGTGAATCTCGAAGCCCAGTTCCCCCACGAAGCCAACTCGCATCAACGTAGCGGCAACACCGGCGACTGTACCGTCTCGAACAGCGAGATAGGGGAACGCGTCGGAAGACACGTCAACTTCAGTCAGGTCCCGCAGTACTTCGCGGCAACCAGGACCAGCAACGTTCATGGCGGCGAGATGTCCGGTCGCGTTGACCAGCGTGACATCCATCTGCTGAATCATCGCCCAGCGCTGCATCTCGCGATAAAACGCCGCAGCCCCGCTGCTGGTCGCCGTGACGTAGAACCGATCTTTGGCCAACCTCGCGATGACACCGTCTTCGATAATGACGCCCGTCTCATCGCAGGCGACGCCGTAGCGAAGGCGTCCCACTTCTTGCTTTGCAAATCGTCCGGTGTAAATGAACTCCAGGAAGCGGACTGCGTCCGGACCGTTGATCTGCAGCTTGCCGAGCGTACTGACATCGATCAGACCTACACCGCTGCGCACACTTGTCGCTTCAACAAGGATGCAGTCGTCGCGACTTTTCCCGTTAGCTCGGTAGTGCTCCGGACGTAACCAGGCTCCGGCATGCACCATTTCGGCTCCCGCCTGCGCATGCCATCCATGCATGGGCGTCCGTCGCAGTGGATGAAACCGCCGTCCCGCGAGATGACTGATTGGTACTGGCTGTTGAAATGGTCGCGAGGTCGTGGTCCCGGTCTCGTTGATCGACGCACCATTCAATCGAGCAAGAATACGAATCGCGTTGATGTTGGACAGCTTTCCCTGACTGGGGCCCATACCGACGGTGGTAAACCGCTTCATCAACTCGATGTTGTCGTAGCCCTCCTGATGAGCATTCTCGAAATCTGCCAGATGCAGGTCTTCATCCAGGTCAACGAAGTTCTTTCGGCCATCATGCGGAAGAATTGGAAACGGATGGCTTGGAGGGGCCGCTGTGTGCCGCGGTGATTCAGGAACCTCTTCGTCATGGGCACCCAGATGCCTGGCGGCCGCAAGTCCGGCTCGATAACCGTCGTCGATCTGATCATCGAGATCAAAGACGCCGTTCGCCCGTCCCGCAGCGAACACGCCCGGTGGTAATTCTCCGGGTACGAGTTGTTCAACATGACCCGAGTGTTGGAACCGACCACCGGCCTGGTAGATGAGCCCGCCATTGGGCGTCCAGCCAACACTGACGGCGATGCCATCGCAATCGATGAGGGTGCGGGTTCCGTTACGCACCGTGCCATCGTCGTTCAGCGGACACACAACCGCACCCCGGATTCGTTTCTTCCCGGACCCGGGTACAGCTTCGTAAACACCGTGCCCCTTATGGACAGGAATCTTCGCGTCCGCGACGGCCTTTCCGATTTCCGTTGATTCGCCGTCATGACGGAGATCCACGATCGCTGCCACGACGACTCCGGCCGCATGGAGATCCAGCGCCACTCGATACGCATCTCTGTTGGCGGCCAGCACAACGGCCCGGTCGAACGGTTTGACGGCATAAAGATGTATCAACCGTTGAGCCGCCGACCCCAGCATGACGCCAGGCAGATCGTTGTTCTGGAAGACAGCCGGTTGTTCATAACACCCGGCCGCGACAAGAATCGCTTTTGCCCGCAGCTTCGTCAGACGATGGTCATCAATCAGTCCGATCAGGTGGTCACCGTACCAACCGGCGGCCTGAGTTCCGCAGCGAATCTGAATGTTGTCCGACGCGGCGATCTGTTCCAGCAGCCCGTTCAGGCTGTCGGCCGCCGTCGATACACCGGCCCACTGCCACGCAAGGCTGCCGCCTGGTCGAGCCTGTTCGTCAATCAGCAGTACTTGCAGTCCCTGCTCGGCAGCGGCGATCGCTCCGGCCATGCCCGCTGGTCCCGTGCCCACGACGAGCAGATCGCAGAATGCATAATCCTTTGGCGATGGCGGGCATCGATTGTCGGGACTGATCCGTCCGAGACCCGCCACTTTCCGCATCTGGTTTTCGTAGAACGGAAACAGCCGTCGCGGAGTGTGAAACGCTTTGTAATAGAAACCGACGGGCATGAACCGGCTGAACCATTCGGTAATCCGCAACCGGTCCCGTTCGAGACCTCCGACGGTGTTGACCGAACGCAGATCAAGTCCTGGCTCAATCAGCACAGAGTCGCCACGAATGTTGGTGCGCTGCCCGTCTTCGAGCATGACGTTGGCGTCGTGACCGGCCAGGCTGTAAATGCCGCGCGGCCGGTGGTATTTGAAGCTGCGACCAAGCAGTCGAACATTGCTGGCCCACAGCGCACTGCTCAGAACGTCGCCGGCAAAGCCGTGATACTGCTGACCCTCGAACCGAAACCCCACAGTCCTGCTGCGGTCGATCCACTCACCGTCACGATGTGGCAGGCGTCTATCCATCGACCTGCTCCGCGTCGTAGAGATATGTTCGGATAAACTCGTCACGGCAATTGTCCCGCTCTGCAATGAACCAGGTCCCACTCGGCACGTGGTACCACCACTCGCGTTTCACTCCAGGCTCGCCGCTTCTGTTAAAGACATACTCCGCCCACTCTTCATCAGTGGCCGTCCCAGCGTCGGGCATGGCGCGCACTTCACCTCCAAAGTGAAACTCCTGAAGCGGACGTGGGCCGTTGACTGGACAGTCGATGATTTTCATAACTACTAATGTCCCACCGAGGCGGCGCCTTTTTCTCCAACCAGTTCAAGCTGCTTGAAGCGTGACAGGTTAAACGCCTTGATCAGGTCATGGTTGTGATCATTGGCCAGTGTATAGGCCATTGTCTTTCCGCTGATCGGAGTCGCCTTGAATCCCCACGTGCCCCAGCCGGCGTCGATATAGAATCCCTTAATCGGCGTCGTTCCCATGATGGGGGAAAAGTCCGGTGTCATGTCACACAGACCCGCCCATTGACGTAGAACTTTGACGTCTCCCACGCACGGGAACAGGTCGAGCAGTCCTGCACTCATGCTCTCGGCGAAATCGAGGGTCGAGCGCATTGAGATTAACTCGTAGGGATCCAGCGACGCGCCAGCGACGAGTTCTCCTCGCGACGACTGACTGACGTACAGATGCAGACTGGCCGACACGACGATGCTGTTCAGCCAAGGCTTCAGTGGTTCCGTTACCAGGGCCTGCAGCGGGTGTATTACCAGCGGCGTACGAAGTCCGACCATTGCGGTCGTATGAGTAGTCCACCCAGCGACTGCGGACAGTACTTTGCGGGTCTTGATAAACCCTTTGTCCGTGTGCACACCAGCAACTGCGCCGTCCCGGACCTCGATGTCTTTCACGGCCGTCTGTTGATGAATTTCGACGCCGTGCTGGTCAGCCCCGCGAGCGAACCCCCAGGCCACGGCGTCGTGACGGGCGATGGCTCCAGGCGGATGGTACAGGGCTCCATGTATCGGGGCCTGGTGGCCACCGACACTCAAATCGATCTCGGGGACTGTTTCCTTGATGAACTTCGGTCCGACGACCTCGCTGGCGATTCCCAGGTGTTTATTAACCTCGGCTCTCCATCGCTGCGTATTCAGCGACGCTGGCGAGTGTGCCAGAGTGAAGTGGCCACGTTCGGAATAGAACAGATTCAGGTTGAGTTCCCGCGAGAGGTCCTGAAACAGCTCGACGCTGCCCTGGTAAAAGTTCACGCCCTCCGGTGTCAGATAGTTGGAGCGGACAATTGCCGTGTTTCGTCCGGTTCCACCACCACCGATGTAGCCTTTTTCGAGAACGGCGACGTTCGTAACACCGTGGTCCTTAGCCAGGTAATACGCTGCCGCCAGACCGTGCCCACCCCCACCAATGATGACTGCGTCGTACTCACTCTTGAGTTCAGTCGGCGCGTGAAACATCCGTGGTTCGGGATGTTTCCGGCTCAGGGCAAACTTTAGTAAGCGGTGCGGCATGATTCAGGAATGCTAACGGACGCTAATCTTCGCTAACGGGATTAGTGCAGATCAGCGAAGATTAGCGTTCGTGACCCGTCGCGCTATTTCTTGTCTAGAAGAACGTCAGGTACTCGTCGATTTCCCACTGAGTGACCTGCGCATCATAGGTTTCCCACTCGCCGGTCTTCAGGCTGATAAACTCAGGTGCGATGACTCCCAGCGCGTCCTGAATGACCTGGTCCGAGCGGAGTTCCTGGACGGCTTCCAGCAGTGACTGCGGCAGAATCTGGATCCCCTGCTCAAGGATCTCAGCGAGTGGCCGCTCATACATGTTGCCGAGATTCGGGTCACCGGGATCAATCCTGTTCTCGATCCCGTCCATTCCTGCCGCGACGTATGCCGCAAGGGCCAGGTACGGATTGCATCCGGCGGAAACGGTGCGGTCCTCAAAATGACCGGGGCCAGCCGTGCGGATCATCTGCGTACGGTTATTGTCACCGTAAGTGACGAACGCTGGCGTCCATGTGAATCCACTGCGGCCGGACTGCAGGCCGGCACCGAGTTTCAGTCGTTTGTAGCAGTTCACCGTCGGGCTGGTCACAGCACAAAGTGCCCGTGCGTGCCGCAGAATACCCCCAACAAAGTGGTAACCAGTTTCCGAGCAACCCAGGCCGCGTGCGTCGCCTGCATCTTCGAACACGCACTGACCGCTTTCCGCGTCGGCAAGGTGAAAGTGAATGTGCAGACCACTGCCGGTGCGATCGCTGAATGGCTTCGGCATGTGAGTGGCAATGGCGCCGTACTTCTTCGCGAGCTGTGAAGTGGCCATCTTAAAGAACGTGATACGATCAGCAGTTGTGAGTGCGTCCTGAAAGTCAAAGTTGACCTCATATTGACCATTCGCGTCTTCGTGATCGCACTGGTAAACACCCCAGCCAAGCTGGTTAAGCGAACTGGTCAATTCCTGCAGATACTCCATGGCCGGGGCCATCGAGCGAAAGTCGTAGCACGGCTTAGCCAGGCCATCGACATTGTCCGGATTCCATGGCGTAATCGACCCGTCGTCATGGCGCGTGACCAGAAAATGTTCCGGTTCCATGCCGACGTTGAAGACGTAACCTTTGTCGCGGACCGACTGGAGGACCCGTTTGAGGTTTGTCCGTGGACAGAACGGATACGACTCTTCGTCGACAAACAGGTCCGTGGCAAATCTCGCGGTGTTTGGCATCCACGGCAACGGCGTGTAGCTGTCCAGATCGACGCGGGCCAGCATGTCATGTGAATGAGGCCCCTGGCCGACACCGGAGACAGCCGCGCCGGCGAATCCGGCTCCGTCGTCGATCACACCGTCCAAACTCGACACCGGTACCATCTTCACCTTGGCCGAACCGTGGATGTCGACAAATTGAGCAAGGATGAACTCAATGCCGTCCTTCTTCATCTGCTGCCGAGTGGCTTCTCGATCGGTCATGGTGATTACTCCGGCTGCTCGTTCAAACGGTTACTCTTTGCCCGGTATCCAGCTGGTTCCGGCGAGGGGAACCTTTGCCATTGCGGCAGCTTCCACGGTCAGTGCCACCAGGTCTTCCGGTTCAAGGTGATGGACGTTGGACTTGCCGCAGGCGCGGGCCAGCGTCGTGACTTCCATGTCCAGAACCTGCAGGTAGTTCTTCAGCCAGCCAGCGCCGATCTCGGGAGAGAGCCGTTTTTCGAGATCGGGATCCTGTGTCGTAATGCCGACCGGGCACTGTCCCGTGTGGCAATGGTGGCAATAGCCTGGTGCAGTCTCCAGCTTCGTGTAATCGTCTGTTGCGTCTACGGATCGACCATCCTGCGAGTACGAATGGTGGTTGCATCCGAGTGCAACCAGCACGCCCTGTCCAATGGCGACGGCGTCAGCGCCCAGTGCCAGCGCTTTGGCCACGTCGGCGCCGGTACGAATTCCGCCGGAGATGATCAACTGGACTTCGCCGAAGACGTTCATGTCTTCGAGGGCCTGGACCGCCAGTGGCAGCGCGGCCAGAGTGGGAATGCCGGCGTGCTCGATGAAGACCTGTTGCGTCGCGGCCGTTCCGCCCTGCATGCCATCAATGACGACCACATCAGCGCCGGCTTTGACTGCCAGTTTGACGTCATCACGTACTCGCGTCGCACCCAGCTTGACGTAGATCGGAATCTGCCAGTCGGTGATTTCCCGCAGTTCTTCCAGCTTGATTTTCAGATCGTCGGGGCCTGTCCAGTCGGGATGTCGGCAGGCCGATCGCTGATCGATCCCCTCTGGCAGCGTCCTCATTTCCGCCACGCGCGGACTGACCTTCTGGCCAAGCAGCATGCCGCCGCCGCCAGGCTTGGCTCCCTGACCGATGACCATTTCGATGGCGTCTGCTTTGCGCAGGTCGTCGGGATTGAATCCGTATCGTGACGGCAGACACTGATAAATCAGCGTCTTTGACGAGTCGCGTTCTTCCGGCGTCATCCCACCGTCGCCGGTTGTGGTGGACGTGCCCATCTCCGTGGCCGCTCGGCCGATGGCCTCTTTCACATTGGCGGACAGGGCTCCAAAGCTCATGCCGGCAATCGTGACCGGGATATCCAACTCGATGGGTTTCTTCGCGAAGCGCGTTCCAAGAACCGTTTTCGACACGCACTTTTCCCGGTATCCCTCCAGCGGGTAACGCGTGGCCGACGCTGTCAGAAATACAAGATCATCGAACGACGGCACGGCACGCTTGGCACCCATGCCTCGGATTTCGTACAGGCCGTGCTGCGCCGCTTCCCGGATGTACCGGATTGCATGGCGGCCGATCGAGGCGCTTTCTTCGCGGTGGACGGACTCGGACAAACTCAATACTCCTGATGCGCGTCCGCATTCCAGTGATAGAGACTGCGGGCCGAGGCGACTCGTTTAAATTCGCTGGCGTCACACGCCATCTCAGCCGATGCCAGCAAATGTGCAACGCATTCGATGTCGGCTGGAGACATCTCTTCTTCCCGGGCGTCGGCTCCCAGGCTGTGGATCGCGCCGCGAACGTACAGGGTTGCTTCGTAGAGCGAGTCGCCCAGGTTCGCTCCCGCGTCTCCGCACACAACAAGTGTTCCGGCCTGCGCCATGAAGGCAGAGAAGTGGCCGACGCTGCCGCCGACGACGATGTCGCAGCCTTTCATCGAGATTCCGCAGCGCGAGGACGCGTCGCCTTCGATCACGACCAGGCCGCCCTGGCCAGATGCTCCAGCCGATTCGGAGGCGTGGCCTTTGACTCGGACACTGCCCGACATGATGTTCTCTGCGACGCTCCAGCCGACGTTGCCGTCCACAGTAACATCAGCCCGCTTGTTCATGCCCGCGATGAAGTACCCGGCGTGTCCCTGAATCTCGACAGCCACATCGCAGTCAAGACCGGCGCCGATGCTGTGATTGCCGTCGGGGTTAAGAACCTCGACACGTTCAATGCCGCTGCCGGGCAATTCATGATGCAGAAACTGGTTGACCTCGCGGACACTCAGCTTCGCCAGATCGAGTTGCTTCACACGGTCCATGAGTAGATTTGCTCGGGCGCAGGTTCAAAGACGTTGGCCGATTTGATACCGGGCAGATGGGCCAGCGAGCGGAACTCGGAGGACACCGCGATGTAGTCGTCGGTTTCAGCAGCGACGGCCGGTTTGCACGCGAAGGCGTCTCGGACGAGAACCATCCGATCGGCTGTGGCCATCAGAAATGTGTAGAAGCCATCCAGTTCACTGAACGAAGTTTCGATCGCCTGTTCGAGCGTGTCACCTTCCCTCATCCGCCATTCGAGAAACCGGCAGCCGGCTTCTGTGTCGTTGTCCGTTTCGAACACGATGCCCCGCTTTTCCAGTTTGCGACGGATGCTGTACGGGTTCGACAGCGATCCGTTATGCACCAGGCAGAAATCCTCGCCGGCCGTGTAGGGGTGCGCATGCGCCGGCGTAATGGCAGACTCCGTCGCCATCCGCGTATGGGCGACCACATGCGTTCCCGCAAGTTCGGAGTAGCGATACCGCCGGGCGATGTCCGCGGGCAGTCCCTCATCTTTGAACATCTCAATGGACCGACCGACCGAGATCAGATGCACTTGAGGAAACGCCCGACTCAACCAGCCACGGAACCCTGCGGTGGTGACCGACGAAATCTCGGTCGCATGGTTGTCGACGATCTCGATCTGGCTATCACTGCCGGTGTCGCGGAGCAGACATTCATGAAACGCCTGCCAGTCGAATTCTGGATTGTTCGAATGCAGTGCAAAGCGTCGTTGCGAATCATTCAGCGGTTCATGAAAAACGGCGAGTCCCGCGGAATCCGGCCCACGCGTGCCCATGCAGTTGAGCATCGGCGTTGCGAGCTGACCGAGTTGTTCGCGGAGTCCGTCTCGTTTGACAAGTAATCCAACAATGCCACACACAGCGTTGCTCCGAAAATCGGCTGTCGTGAAAGACCTCGCCGAGGGACATGCGAGGCGGCGGCGTTATACCGTGGTCGCAGACTCCAGAACAACTGGCCTCCCCGATCGATCAGACGCCCTCGTTTCGTTCGGGCTCACGGGTTGGACGGGCGAGGCTCTTGCATGCAGACTACCGGAAGAATGGAACAATGACGCCTGGCCGAGTTTGCAATGACTGAATGCCTGGAGCACACTGATGCTGAGGTCTCGAATCCCTGGTTACCTGGTGACGCCGGCTGTTCTGATCGCTTCACTCGTGCCGCTCGAAGTATCGGCGAGCTACGGCATTTTCGTTGGAAAGAATCGGACTGCTGATGGCAGTTCGTTTCTCGCCGGGTATGGAGACGAGCCCTCAAGTCACTGGCTCGAAATCATACCTCGTCGCGAACACGCCGACGGTTCCGTGATTTCCGTCGGCGCCACTGAGCATGCCCGCTACCCGGGTACGTTGATCAAAATCCCCCAAGTCAGAACGACGTCGAAGTACATCACCATGAACTACTCGGCGTTCGCCGGGTTTCCCGCCCCGTTGACGAACGGCGGCTTGAACGAGCATGGCATGGCCGCCCGAGACATCTGGTCGCCGTCGCGGGATGAACTGAGGCAGATGACTCCCAGCCCACAAAGTGGCCCGCACTACAGCGACCTCGCGAAAATCGCGATGGAGCGAGCCCGCACGTCTCGAGAGGCAGTCGAGATCATCGGCGCACTGATGGATCAGTACGGCTTTTCCACTTACGGCGGAAACTCACACTTGTTTGCGGATGCCAACGAAGGCTGGATCGTGATTAACTTCGCTGGCGGCCAGCGACTGTGGGTCGCGGAACGTCTTGGTCCCGACGACATTCGAGTCTCTCGACCAGGGTACATCGGCGCCATTCCCCTGGACTACCAGAAAACTCCGGGCTTCATGGGCTCAGCGAATCTCATTTCGTTCGCCGTTAAACAAGGCTGGTACGATCCCGATTCAGGCGAACCGTTCAACGTCAACAGGATTTACGGTGACGGAAAAATGCGGCATGAGGCTGTGAGCATGATGGAAGAACGATTGGAGAAGGCCGGTAACAGCCTTGCGCTCAAAGACCTGATCGCGGCCGTTCGTACTCCCGAGCTGACACGTGACAGTGCCGGTTACGGGCAAGTGGCACACCTGCGGGGCGGACAGCGTCGGGAACTCGGCATCCTGTGGGTGGCGGCAACGAGTTCGCTGACCGCTCCATTCTGTCCCTGGTACATCGATGCGCAACGTGTACCGGCCGAATACGGCAAACACCGCTACCTGACGGAAGGCGAGGCCGCTCGGTTCGTTGACCCGCAATGGCGCGGGACTGAGTCCACACGCTATGCGTTTCGAGTCTACAAACGACTTTTCTACCTCACGAAAGAGCACGAAGACACATTCCTGCCGGAAGTCACCGAAGCTCTGACCGCTTTCGAGTCGAGCTTGATTGACCGGCAGCAGACAGTGGAACGGACAGCAACGGTACTCTACGAAGCAGGCGAAGCGGAGCTGGCTCGGGAGTATCTGACCCGGTACTGCAACAGTGAAGCGATGGACGGCCTGCGTCTGGGTGAGGCTCTTGCGGACAGTATTGAGTTAAGGACAAAAGTGCTGTTCGGCATTCGACGTGCGAAGTAACGCCAACGTGACTGAGAGCACACACCAGTGTGAAGAATCGTCATACGGAATCGTGATATGAGAACCGACCGCACCAAGGCTCTTCCGCCATTCTTCACCCAGGTCATCGGATCATTGCCGCGACCGAAACTTGTGCGTGACCTGATCGATCGCCGGGATTCGATCCCGGCCGATGACTACAACCGACTGATGAACGATGTCGTCATGTTCGCCATCCGCCTGCAGGAACAGGCCGGACTTGATGTGATCAGTGATGGCGAGTGGCGGCGGATTCACTACCTGGATGAGTTTCTGCATCGAGTCGGTGGGCATGAACCGGTCAGACCATTCGAACACCAGGGCGAGCTGAAATACACGACGGTCGTTACGGGCAGGATGGAGCGTCGTGATCCTCTATTCGTCGAAGACGCCAGCTTTCTCGTCGCCAACACGGACCGCTGCACAAAGTACGCATTACCTTCGCCGTTCCTGATTGCCATCAGAAAGTGGCACGCAGACTTCAGCACGAATGCTTATCCGACGGTTGAACACTACATGGAGCATCTGACGGAATTGTTCGCCGCGGAAGCGCAGGCACTCGCACAGACGGGCGTCGATGTCATCCAACTGGATGACCCGGCTCTGACGTATTTCTGCGACCGCCAACTGACCGGTGAAGGTCAAACGCACGATGATCGCCTGAAACGGGAATGGGACATCGAGCGTCAGGCCCCGGCAGCCATTGCCGCCGTCAACCAGATCGCGGCAGGGTTACCGGTCGAAGTGCATCTGCACTGCTGCCACAGCGTCTACAAACGCCAGAGCGATGTCGTCGGTGACTACAAACCCATTCTGCCTTTCCTTGCCGACGCCAGCATTGACCGTGTCAACCTTGAATTCGCCTATCACGGAACCGGTGAGGCCAGCGATCTCGAACTGTTGCCCGAGCATCTTGGTGTGGGCATGGGTGTCGTGGATGTGCGCACGGAAGCGATTCAGGAAGTTGAAGACATCGAACGCATCGGTGCCGCCGGTGCGGGGATTCTGGACCCATCACGAATCGCACTGAATCCCGACTGCGGTTTTGCGCCCGATTACGGCGAACCACCGTCGATCGATGAAGCCTACGAAAAACTGTCGCGTCTGTCCGAAGCTGCCAGGCGTCTTCGGACTCGTTTTGCGTGAAGTGCTGTTGCGTCCAACGGCGCCGGGCATGGATCCCGGATGGGAAACGGAATCGACAGGTTACAGTCCGGCGAGTTTTTCAACCGACTGTTACAGATCGAACGGGGACCTCATCACATGGGGAGTTCAACAATGCGACACTTGATGCGGCGTCTTTGCTCACACAACAACGTCTTCCGCGTGTTTTCAGTTGGCTTGATCCTGGCAGTTTCAGGCACCACAGATTTGGCGGTAGCAGGCCCTCCGCGTGAAATGAAGCTCGACATGGAGTTTGACGCGTTCGAGAAGGAGTTCGATCGCCAGACGGCCCGCGGATTTCGGTTGATTGATGTCAGTATTTACCAGGTCGGTACGCGCGATCTGTATTCGGGGATTTGGGAAGAACGGGCTGATCCACCGATCGCTTTGCGCCATGGGATGTCGCGTGACGAACTGTTGGAGAAGACCGCAGAACTGGCCGAGGATCGCTATGGTCTGATTTACATTGAAGGCAAGGGCGGTGGTGGTCGCGAAAAATTTGCGGGAATCTGGGAGCCATGTACCGGCCTTTTCCCTCAGGTCTGGATAGGTATGAATTCGGTGGAATTCAAGAAGAAATACGACGAACTGGCAGCGATGGGGTTTCAGATGACAAGTCTGTCTGCCTACGAGTTGGATGGACAGATTCTTCTGGCCGGCCTTTGGAACAAAAGCGACGAGTTTCCAGAAGCGGTCCTCGAAGCGAATCTGACCATGCGGCAACTTTCGGCCGCAGTTCGCAGGAAACTGGACGAAGGTTTTCGGATCAGTCGGTTGAGCGCCTGTCTTGTAAAAGGACAGGACCGCTATACGTGTTTGTGGAAAAAGATGGACGGTCCGATTCAGGATGTACGAGTGGGAATGTCGGCGACCGCCCTGAAGCGGTTCAGTCGACAGATGGATCAAAAGGGGTTGCAGCCGATTCAGATCTCAGTCTTCGCGAACGGCAAACAGCTGCGATACTCGGTCGTGTGGGAAGACAATAGCGATGCGAAATGATCAGCCACTGCGTCACCACGCTTTACACGTCATCCGATTCCTGGCGATTCTATCGTCGCTGCAGTTGTCGTGTGGCACGTGGACTGTGGGAGGTCCAGGCTGCTCAGGGCCAGTGATCTCAACCTACTCTCGGTCGCTCCCGAGATCGGACCGCGACACTCAGCGTTTGACCCAGATTGGTGAACCCCAGGCGATTGCTTCGTTTTCCTGCACGACGCGCACGTAGTAATAGCTTGATCCGTCCGGCGTATTCGCATCGGTAAACTGCAAGTTGACGTCGCGTTCTCCCGGGACGCCTGGTTTGGGGGCCGTCAGGATGACCGTTCCGGAACGAACCACCTGAATCTCTTTCACCTCGGCCGTGCCGCGGACCTTGATGTCAAGTTTTGCATCTTCTCCGGGACGCAGTTGCGTTTCTTCACCCATCAGCGCGTCGCCGATGTAGTAGGCCAGACCGATGCGGTCTGTTGCCGCATAAGTGCGTCGGGCTTTAAGAGCTTCGAAGATTGATTCGCGTGTTTTCTCTTTCGCCCACACGCACGCAAACGACATGTGCGTCGACATGTGATCGCTGGAAGCGATGAATCCCAGTCGATAGCCCTTCTTGAGCGCATGCCACAGGGATGCCTGTTCGGCGACACTCGGGCCCGGTCGTTCGTACGAGCGACGGAAGCCCTGAAAGATTTCGGCGACCGGTTCAACCTGCGGATCATTGTACGTCCACGTCCCTTTGCCGGATGCCTTCGACCATTCGGGTGTGTGAGCCGCAGTCAGGGTTTCGCCGCGTTCCTTCATCCACGGATACAACGTGGTATCCGGATTCGTGTCCGGCTTCGTTCGTCCGACGCCGTCAGCCCAGTGGTCACTGGGGTTAATTGCGGCACCGCGTTTAAGAAAGAACACATTGCGGTGTCCGCCACCGTCCGTCCGGTTGCTGCGTTCATACGCATGAATCGGCACGTAACGGCCAGGAATGTTGAACCAGTCATTCGCCTTCTGAGTGCGCCACCAGGAAAACGGGTCGACATCCCGCGTGTGGTCTGTCACTGCCAGAAAGTCGTACTCAACGGCGTTGATGGCATAGCGATGTGCATCATCCAGCGAGCCGTCGATGGTCGGCATGCAGCGGCTGATATTGGTGTGACGGTGCAGATCACCAAAGAAGACGTGATACAGCTCGCCACCTTTTTCCATCTTGAGCAAGACTCGCGGCTCCCGTTCCGCTTCGCCGGGCTCGTCGAGTTCGACGGCGGTCAGTTCAACCTCCGCTGTGCCGGAGACCGGCGGCAGACGTCCATGATGCACAGAGAACTTGCGATTGACCGAAGCAAAGCGGTTTCCGTCTGACCAGGCGAGTTCCAGAGGCGCGTCGACACCCGGCGCGAACGCGACACGCTGATTCTGGCGACCCTGACTGCGCGGCAGTTCGATCGGTTCCAGCCAGCCGTCTTCCGTGCTGGTCGTTGCACAGACTCGCCAGTCGATGCCCATGGGTGGGTGAGCACAATAACCCTGGCGACACATCCGGAAGAACAACCACATGCGTCCGTCTGCGTCACGGGTCAGTTGAGGGTACTCATAAAAGCGCGACGGTTTGGCATCAGGCTTACGTTCGATCAAGTGAATTCGGTCCGGCGGACGCACCTGCGGCAACGGTTCGACTGGCTGCATGACTTTGCCGTCAGCGATCACCCGCAGTTCGATTCGGCGTGATGCGTGCAGAGGTTCTGCATACTCGCCCTGGCCCATGGTCTGTCCGCTGCGATGATCTTTGCCCCAGCCCGGACCGCCGGCGTCGTAAGCGACCCAGCACTTGTTCCTGCCGTCGGCCAGCAGCGAGCAGTGCGCCTCGAAGTCGGGACTCGTGGCGACTGCAATCGCCTTCTCCACTCCGGCGCTGTCCTTAAGCTGAATGACCCGTTGGACGTACACGTCGTAGTTGCCGTGGTAGTAAGAATCGTGTCCGACCCACGCGGTGGTGTGGTCCACCGCCGCGATCGCCGGCTCCCAGCGATCGCCGAGCGATTTGCTGGTGACGTCGAGTTCGTCTGACCATTTTCCGTTATGCAGTCGCCGCGCGACGATTTCGCCTTTGCCACTACGAAACGTCTGCCAGGCAATCCAGATCGAACCGTCGTCCGCCTGACTGGCGGCGAGGAAAATGTCCGAGCCATCCGTAGAACTCAATCGCTCCGGGCGCCAGCCCTGACCCGTTCTTATGGCCGAGTAGACATCCCAGTTCGCGTGTTTTCCGGGCGAGCAGAACACCGCCCGCAGCGTCTCACTGCCATCAGCCTGCTTCACAACAAACAGGTGCGGGCTGGAGAATTCGGTCGCGTCAAAAACTCTCTGTGTGTCGGAACCGGGCTCGTCGACATTTCGAATCAGCAATTCGTCCCGTTTCGACAGCTCATCATACGCCTGCCACATCACGAAGCGGTCGCCGTTGCTCTTGACCGCGATGGCTGTGAAGTCGTCGTCTGTCGATGTGTCGGCGACAAGTGATTCCGTCCCCAGAACTTCGACCGAAGCGCGTCCTTCCAGAAACTCAGCCGGGCGACCCGCGACAATCGCCGAGGGATCAAAGTCGAAGTTGCCCTGCTCGCTGGAGATCACGACATGTGTGCCATCGCCGGCTGCCACGTGTAACAGCACGCCTCGGGAAGGTTCGGCATAGGTGGCGCGGCGACCGGCGATTGTCGCCGTTCGAATGGTCCATGAACTGTCGTCGGCATCGACTTGGTCGCGTGCCTCGAAGCTCCAGGGATCGATGTCGAGCAGCTCGCCGCCGTTGACGCGCACTTTGCCATCCCAGACGGCGTCCTGCCCATCGAGGCCAAACACGACTTTGAACCAGCGTGGCTGTTTCCCGTCCACGTCCTTTGCCGCAGCCCGCGATGGCGGTTCGACGGCTCGCGAAAAGATGAGTACCGCGGCAAGGATGGCGGCAGTGACCGCGACGGTGAGCGTTCGCATGGCATGATCCTCTCAAGCTGGCTCCGGTGACATCGCGCGATCACGTTATCGAAATCGCGGCGCTGGTGCGAATACCTGAAAGTGATCTATTCCAGTCCGAATACCTCGTCCAGTTCGACCAAAGCAGCGAACTGGCTGTCGATGTCGGCGGGCTGCGGCAGTCGGCGTTCTCCGGGATTCAGTCGACTGCTCATGACTCCGTCTTCGGCGTGCTCCCAGCCGATGTGATGACCAAGCTCGTGAGCGATGACTGTCAGCAGGTCGAACCGATTCTGTGCCGCATTCGCGCCGGACTGCGCCTGCCGACCGTATTCGTGGTCGTCGAGTGGCGTGTCGTCAATGAACCAGCCGGTTCCGGATGCATTGATGTCCACGATGATGGCGTCGTCTGTTGCCAGTCCCAGATAACCGTCCGGCAGGTCCTGGACTCGAATCTCCACGGAACGCAGCGCATCGAGTTCACTGGCCGCGACACCGACGTCTTCCAGTCGGTCAATGGCAGCAGCCTGCAGATCGCGCAGCACGGTCTGTGTCAGTGGCGGCTGTTGTGCGGGCAGCGGTGCTGCGACTGACCTGGCGTCGCCGACCACCAGAGCCTGCGGAGTCCACGCTGTCGGAAAATTGCCCGCGTAAGACTGCTGACCGGTTGACGATCGGGAGCGGCCGAAGTTCTGAGCCAGTAGTGCGACGTCGCCAAAGCCGACCACGCCGCTGCGGTCGAAATCACTGCTGAATGCGGATTCTTCGACGTTGACATTGCGACCGAACGATTGTGCGAACGAGGCAACGTCGTCGAAGCCAATCACGCCGTTGTCGTTCTGATCGTACATCACGGGCCAGACGTTGCTGGTCGTCGGTCCGATCAGGCCTGACAGCACGTCGGCTCCCCCCACGATGTCCGTGACCAGTTGCTCGGTGGCAAAGTTGTCGGTGGATGAGGGCAGTATGTAGGTGCCAACCAGATTGTTCAGCAGGTTGACGTCGGACTTCACGCGAAAGATCACGCGAGCCAGGACGACAAAGTTGTCGCGGCCAGCATCGGTGCGCGACGTGCCGGCACTCAGGCCGGTGATGCGACCGTTCACGTTGTCGGTCACGGCCTGCTGATCTTCCGTAAACGATGGGCCGAATTCGATGGAGACCGCTTCATACAGCGCGGGATCGAACGGGATATCGACGCTGAAGGCATCGATGGCAGTCGTTTCATCCAGCAGCGTATCGCCGGTGAGTTCTGCGACAACGTCGTCGTCCCACTCATCGATGAAGGTCAATTCCGGCGCCAGGGTCGCAAATTCACCGTTCGCATTGGTCGCCGTAGGCGAGGCGACCAGTCGCACGCTGACGTTCACGAAAGCGCCCGACGCGCTATCGCCGGCATCTCGATCAACAACGATGTCACTTCCACCCGGGCGTGATCCCAAAACGTGGGTGTTGGGGAATCGGGAAAATATCGAGACTCCCTTCCGGTTGATGGTTGAAGTCGGACCGGGAAAGGAGTCTCGATGGAAATTCGCATGGAAGCGGATGGACCG